>JABLTK010078413.1_pt1 | contig 62125 bp, 27 predicted proteins | sample 7160131 | NCBI WGS metagenome assembly JABLTK01 (sample SAMN14651221, study PRJNA627086) | human gut metagenome | isolation source: feces | host: Homo sapiens | reverse complement strand
TTAAAGTCATAGCGCCACTTTTACAGTCCAATAGTGCCACTATTAGAGTGTAAAAGTGGCGCTATTGCATGATAAAAGTGGCACTATTGTAGTGTAAAAGTGGCGCTATAGCAGAAAAAAACGGCTCATTTGCGAGTCTGATTTCATAATATTTTTCCGGAAAATTGCATAACATACTGTGTATGAGAATATTGGCTCCAAATGCTCAAAACTCAAGAATTTCGCACCAAAGATTTTGTTGTGCGTCGGGCTCATAGTCTTGAGCATCAGAAATGCAAATATTGTATTCGGCAGAACTACTGAAGAGTGCGAAAACATGTTTAACTTCAAGTCCTAATGACCGATTTGGGTTAAATTAATAAAAAAAGCTTCACCATCAGTCCCTTGTGTAAAAGAATTTGTAAATAATAGTGGGTCTACTGAGGATGAAGCGTCGAAAAGGTTAATATAAAGTAAGGTTAAGAAAGTGCTTTGCTTTCATTTTATTAGTTTGTTACGTTTTTTATATATACCTTTGTCCGCTATATAGAAATTTAATCTGCATTGTTAGTATGAAAAAGATCTTAAGATTATTGTTTTCCTTCACTATATTCTGTTCGTTGTTTCTCTCCGTTACGGATTCTGTGGCGCAGTCGGCTGGCAAGTTTGTTGTCAAGGGCGTGGTGGCTGATGAGGCTACGAAGGAGGGTGAGCAGTATGCCACTATGAAAATCACTCCCGTGGCTGACTCTACCGCTACGGCAGCGCTTGCCGTTACGGAGCGCGACGGAGGATTCAGTATGACGTTGAAGGCGGCTGGCAGATACCGTATTATGGTGAACGCGATGGGCAAGCAGCCCGTTGTGCGTGAGTTTGCTGTCTCTGCCGGTCATCCCCAAGCCTTGCTCGATACCTTATATATAAAGGAGGCTACGAATGTGCTGGGCGGTGTGGAGATCGTGGCGCAGAAACCGCTTGTCAAGGCTGACATAGACAAGATTACGTACGACATCGAGGAAGACCCTGACTCGAAGACCAATAACGTGCTGGAGATGTTGCGCAAGGTGCCGATGGTGACCGTCGACGGCGACGAGAACATAAAGGTGAACGGTAGCGCCGGCTTCAAGGTATACGTAAACGGACGACCTAACAATATGATGTCGAAGAATCCGAAGGATGTGCTGAAGAGCATGCCGGCTTCGTCAATAAAGAAGATAGAGGTGATCACAAACCCCGGACCGAAGTATGATGCGGAGGGTGTGGGTGGCATCCTCAACATCGTAACTGTGGGCAAAGGCATTGAGGGCTATTCTGTTACGATGAATGCGGGTGGCGGCAACACGGCTGCCGATGCAGGCATGTACGCCACGGTGAAGCAGGGCAAGCTGACCGTGAGCGCCAATTATTCATACGACTACTATGACTCGCGCAACCGCAAGAGCAACAATCTGTATGAGTTTACCGGCGACCCGCATACGCCGTCTGCCTATAACCGTACGCAGACAGGCAAGAGTCGTTCGTACAATCATACGCATTCGGGAGGATTCGAGGCGAGCTACGACATCGACACGCTCCGACTGGTAACGGCTTCGTTGGGAATATGGTCGAATCGTTCGCGTTCGCACAATACATACACCACCAATGCCACGTCGCCACTGACCGCCGCTCCGCTTTACGCCTATACCAACAGCGGACGTTCGGTCAGCGACTATATGTATATGGACGGAAGCATTGACTATCAGCGACTCTTCAAGCTTCCGGGGCGCATGCTGACATTATCGTATAAGCTGAACGGTGGAACGGACAGAGGCGACTATAATTCGGCTTACGACGTCACTGAGGTGACCGATGACTGGCGGGCGTTTATGAACCGGCTGCGTGATGAGCGCCGCGATGATGACGGACGAAGCATGGAGCATACCTTGCAGGTGGACTATACCACGCCAATTGCCAAGGCACATACGATGGAGATGGGTGTGAAGTATATCTTCCGCGACAACCGATCGAACGACGACCGATATATTCGTCCCAATGGTACGTCTGATGAATACGTGTTTGACGATGAATATTCCATGCACTACCGTCACGAGAACGACATCCTTGCCGCTTATCTTGGCTACGGACTGAAGCTCGGCAATTTGTCCGGCAGACTCGGTGTGCGCTATGAGCATACGTTCCAGAAAATAAAGTATGCGCTTGGAGTGGGGGAGAACTTCTCCACCGACTTCGACGATGTTGTGCCGTCAGTAAGTCTTGGCTATCGGGTAGACGATGCTCAGAGTCTGCGCCTTGGCTATAATATGCGCATCTACAGACCGGGTATTTGGTCGCTCAATCCTTATCTGGACCAGACCAATCCCGAGAGTCTGTCGCAGGGCAACCCTAACCTTGTGAGTGAGAAGAACCATAACGTGCAGTTCACGTATAATCTCTTCGCTTCTCGCTTCTCCACGAGTTGGACGCTGCGTTACAGCCTCACTAACAATAACATAACGAGCGTGACGACGCTTGTGGACGACCGTACGATTGAGAGCGTAAAGAATCCTACGGGCAACCTTGTCAACTACACCACATACCGTAATATAGGACGCACGCAGATGGCGTCATTGTCCGGATATCTGAGTTGGACGGTCTTCCGCAACACCCGTCTTAACCTTAACCTTTGGGGCGACTATTCTGACTATGATGACCGCCAGTCGCTGCATAACTATGGTTGGTCGGGATCGATGAACGGTGGCGTGCAGCAGACTCTGCCGAAGAACTGGAAGCTGAGCCTTAACTTCGGTGGCTGGACAAGAAGCACAGGATTGCAGTCGAAGAGCGACGGCAACTACTATTACAGCATGACAGCACAGAAGTCGTTCCTAAATAACCGCCTCAACTTCTACATGTATGCCAACAGTTTCTTCCAAACGGAGAAACACAGCAAGCATACCGTAACGGGCGAGAACTTTCTCAACCGCACCGACTCGTCATACAATCCCTGCCGCTTCGGACTGAGTGTAAGCTGGCGCATCGGCGAATTGTCGTCGGGAGTGAAGAAAGCTGAGCGCAGCATCGAGAATGATGACGTGAAGAGCAAGAAATAGTGTCAATTAGTAGTTATTAATTTTTAATTATTATTTGGAGGTAAGTTAATATGATGAGAGGCTGAGTCAAATCTAAGGAATTGAAATATATGTATATTCCTCTCAATTCCTTAGTTTTGACTTTAGCCTCTTTATATATTAGTAAGGGCGCAGCCCAATTAATAAATAAAAAATAAGAACTAATAATTAACAAACCCTTCCTTTGTGTCCTTCGATATGTCGCGCTTGGGCCATGGCACTACGAGCATCAGTCCGGCGAGGATGATGCAGGCGTAGATGGTCCATCCTGACATTTCCTTTATGGCGGAGAGAGTGGCCTGTATCTGCACCTTGCCCTTTGCTGACATGGCTGCCATGTTCTGCGCTTCCGTCTCGCTCTTGCCCTGATACTGCATGCCGCGGGCTGTCATGTCGTATGTCATGGCAGTCTCCGTGTTGGTGCGGTCATAGTCATGGGCGTAGCGGGTGATGTAGTATTGCTGGCGGTGCTGGAACACCACCTGATAGAGAGCCGAACCGATGCCCGGAGCTATCACCATACGCACGGTGAGCATGATGCACACCCACGTGGAGAGCAACTTGTACGGCATACGCTGGTTGGCGTATACGGCGATGAGCGAATAGAGGAGCATCATTCCTGTGGCGCGGATAACGACGGGCCACTTCATACGTTCCAGCATACCGTCTGTCTGCACCTCGAAATACATAAACAGCGAGGCGGCACCTATGAGCAGGAAGCCAAGGGCGAAGAACCACTTGAAGTGTACGCCCTTGCTATTGAGAATCAGTATGGTAACCAGTCCGATGAAGTAACCGAGCAACACCCAGTTGCCGAGTACTGCCACCTGCATCTGGTCCGTCTTCATACCCACGCCCACGAAGATGTTGACGAGCATGGAGCTGGAGTTGCATATCATCAGTCCGATGAAGAGCAGTATGCCGCCCTGGATGCTGCGCGACTTGAAAGCCTTGAGCATAAAGTAAGGCGATCGGCGTGTCTTCTCCAGATAGAAGAACAGTAGGGACGACACCACGCATATCACTGTAGCCCAACGGATGTTCGGACTGTCATACCAGTCGTACACCTTGCCGTAAACCGTCACGTAGACAAATGAGCAGCACATCAGGCAGAACACCACCACATTGCCGAACTTCGAGAACGACAGCGGGCTATGCTTCGTGGGGTAGGGATTGTAAGGCATGCAAACCAAGGTGATGAGCAATGCCACGAGGATGGCGCCGAGCATGGCGTAATACACCATCTGCCAATGATAGTTGTAGGCGAACAATGCCGTTATCCACGTACCTATCTGTCCGAGAAGCATAAAGAAGAAATAGATGATGGGCTGGCTCGCCTTCTTCTCTGTGTCAAGGGCGTCCCATCCCTTCTCGTCCATCGGCTCGTTGCCCGGCGTGACGTTTCGCGTAGCCTCGATTCCGAAGCCATACTTGATGAGCGTAAAAAGATTACACATCAGCAACGTCTGCCTCACGAATCCCATCACGAGGCTGTTGAGAGCCAGTATGAAGAGGCTGTCCGTGTTGGCGCAGATATAGCTCTGCACAGCCAAGAGGGAGAATCCCACGAGGCTCATCATCTTCTGGCGTCGCACGCTCACCAAAGCATAGAAGAACGGCGAGAACGCCGCCATGCCTATGGACGTTACAAAGCTTATGAAGGCGATGTGTTCCGACTGGATGCCAAGCCCGCCCACCATCTCGCTACTGTTCACGGTGTAGGCACCGCTAACCGTCATAATAGGTATGAAAAGGATGACGAGGAAGGCGATGCCAAGTGGCTTTGGCACCCAGTTATAGAACGGAAAATTCTTAGGCAGGTGTTCGGGCACCGCCGTATATATTTCTGCTTGTGTCATTATTTATTAAGCTGAGCCTTTACAACTACCATCATTCCGGCAGCCAACTTCTCGTTGTCTTCCTTCGAAATTCCCTCAAACTCAATGCGTACCGGCACGCGCTGCTGAATCTTCACGAAGTTGCCGGCTGAGTTGTCTGTAGGCACGAGAGAGTACTTAGAACCCGTTGCACCAGAGATGGCTGTTATCTTGCCCTCGAACTCCTTGCCCTGGAAGGCATCCACGGTCATGATGACCTTCTGACCCACGTATAGCTTCTCCACCTGAGTCTCCTTATAGTTGGCAATCACCCACTTCTGTGTATCTGGCATGATGTACGTAATGGTCTGTCCGGCATTTACGAGCTGACCCTCCTCAAGGGCGCGTCTGCCGAGCTTGCCGTCGCACGGAGCCGTAACGACGCAGTAAGAGAGGTTGAGCTTGGCCATCTCAAGGGCAGCCTGAGCGCGTTCGATGGCAGCAGCTGTGTTCTTCTTGCGTGTCTGCACCTCATTCACGCCTGAGTAAGCTGCTTTCTGCTGACGGCGAACAGCGTCGAGCTTCTTCTTCGTTGCGTTATATTCGGTCTCAATCTGCTCCAGCTGTATGGGAGTGGCAGCGTTGCGAGCCACCAGGTTCTTGTAGCGCTGGCGGTCCTTCTCCAGCTTGGCGAGGCGAATCTCAATCTCAGCGATGGATGCCTCATACACTGTTGCTGAGGTCTGTGTGGTCTGCACCGAGGCGTCAATGACGTTGGCACCAGCCATAGCGTCCTTCAGCGCAGCCTCTGCCTCCATAACGCGGATGCGATATTCGCGGTCGTCGAGCACGAGGAGTGTGTCACCCTTCTTGATGTCCTGATGCTCCTTGAAGTATATTTTCTTTATATATCCCGATGCGCGCATATTTACGGGCGAAATGTATTGCTCCACCTGAGCGTCATCGCTCTTCTCGTTGCTCTTATAGTCCATAAACATACAGCCAATCTTTACGATTCCCCATACGAGGATTGCCACACCGATGAGGCTTACGATTATCTGACGGATGCGCTGGCGCTTGAGCTGCTTGGCGGTTACTTCGTGTGACGACTGGTTGTTGTTGTCGTTTGCGGGGGTTGTATTTGTATTGTTATTTGTTTCCATTGTCTTGTCTGATTATATTGTTTTCGATAAAAACTCAAAACTCCTAATTTGAAAAACTCACTTCATGAGTCTTTCCAGCTGTCCCGTGAGTTTCAGTAGTGTCAGGTTCGACACCTGATAGTTGAAGTGGGCAGTGAGGTAATTGTTCTGTGCGTCGCTCATGCTCATCTCGTCCTGCAGCACCTCCGTCATCGAGGCGATGCCCTCACGATAACGGTCGCTCGTCACCTTATATATATCCTCCGCGAGCAGGTAGTTGTCGCGCTGCTTACTGAAGTTGCGCTGGTTGTTGGCGAGGTCGTTCACGGCGTTGGCATATTGTGTCTGCATTCCCTTCAGCGCATTCTCGTAAGAGAGCTTGGCATTGTCGATGTCAATCTGTGCCTTTCTTATCTTTGAGCGCTTCTCGAAGCCGTCAAATACGGGGATGCGCAGCGAGATGCCGATGCCGTTAGAGTTATACCAATGATTTGACTCGCCAGACTGAAACCAGTTCTTGAATTTGTCCGTGAAGGCAGAGTAGGTGAAGTTGCCGGTAAGGGCAAGCGTCGGGAGATATCCGTCCTTCACTAATTTTTTCTGCTGTTCAGCCAATGTCTTCTGCGTCTGGAGGAGTTGCAGCTCGTACTGATTCTCGTTCAGTCTGGTAAGCGCAGCCAAGTCGATGGTCTCCACGTTAGCCTTCTCCACTACGATGTCTTGGTCAGCGGGATAGTCAATGACGTACTTCAGCATGTTATACTGCTGGGTTAGCATAGCCTTGGCATTGTCATACTGCACGCTGAGATTCTCGAGGTTGACGTTCACGCGCTTCACGTCCACGCCCAGCGCCATGTCGTTGTCATGGAAAGCCTGCGTGATGTCGCGCAGTTCCTGCAAGCGCTTGATGTTGTCCTTGATGATGCCAATCTGCTCCTCCGTGTTCTGCGCCAGATAATACATCTTGCTTATCTGCATGATAAGGTCCTCCTTCGCCTTGGCGTAAGAGAGCGTGTTGAGCTGGTCGAGTGTCTTCGAGATGTCGAGAGCCGTCAGCGCAGTCTGACTGTAGAGCGGCATCTGTAGCTGGATGCTCGCCGACGAGTTATACTGCAGCGTCTTCGTCACGTTGTACGGCTTGCCGTAAGCCGAACCGTCCGTTACCGATACTGGAGGCGTGAAGTTGTCGTTCAGCACGGCGCCGATGTTTATCTGCGGCAGCAGTCGGGCACGGTTCTCGCTGATGTTGTGCTTGCCTTTAAGCACGTTGCCCTCGTAAGTCTTCAAGTTGAGGTTTCGTTCAATGCCCATCTGTAGGCACTGACCCAATGACAATGTTTCCTGCGCCATTGAATAATGGGCAAGAAGAGTCAGGGAAAATGTGAACAATAATCTTTTCATACCTTTATTAATATTTCGACTGCAAAGTTACGTATTAATCATGGCGTAGGCATATTCATAAAATATCACAAGTTGTTCATATTTTCTCTTTATGGCTTTCCGCTTCTGATAAAAAGTTAGTAACTTCGCCTTGGACAAACTATATAGGTAATGAAAGACAACATTAACGGCATAAATACGCTGGAAGAGCAGATGGCCAATAATGAGGACATCTGCTGTTCGTGCGGCAATATAACATCTTTTCCTGAAGCTTTCTTCCAAAGCTTCCACGTGGCTGACGTAGGCATCATCGTGTGTACGTCAGGACGCTTCTCGTTCTGTTGTGAGGATGTGGAGTATGAGGTGCGGAAGGGCGAGACGGCGTTTCTCTCGCGCGATGCTTACTTCTCCATCCGCAGTCACAGCGACGACTGTGCGGTGGTGATAATACTGTATCGGGTGGACTCCATTCGCGACATTCTTGGCAGTACGGTGGTGGGGATGAAGTTCGTAGAACTGCTCAATCCTTGTGCTTGCCGCGTAATGCACACGGGGCATGAGGACGAGCTGACCAAGTATTCCGAACTCTTGGCTGTCGGCAACAGTGACGACAATGTCTTCGCCGCCAATGAGCGCCGTCTGCTGCTTCTCTCGCTGACATACCGCCTGTGCAGCATCTTTCACGAGCTATCGAAGCATGACGACAATGCTCCGACGCGCAAGCTCGAGACCTACATGCAGTTCATGCAACTCGTCGACCGTTATTACGACCGTGAGCGAGGCGTCCGCTTCTATGCCGACCGTCTGTGTCTGTCGCCTAAATACCTCACGATGTTGGTTAAGTCGGTGTCGGGCAGCACGGTGCAGCAGCTGGTGTTTAAGGCGATAACGAAGCGTGCCATCTCTCTCGTGTCCACTACGGATAAGAGCATAAAGGAGATAGCCGACATCCTCCACTTCCCCAATGCCTCTGCTTTCGGCACGTTTTTCAAGAAGCAAGTGGGGGTGTCGCCAGTGGCTTATAGGCACGGGCTGTAGATATTGTGTAACACATTTTTAGACCGTTTAGACGATATTTCGTTTTTTATTGCCGACACAGAGCTTTTATCTTGTCTATTGCCATACCGGTCATTGATGCAATAACATCAACGTCTATTCCTTTTGCATACATCATTTTTGCAACCATTGCTATGCCTTCGGCGCGTCCTTCCTCTCTTCCTTCGGCGCGTCCTTCTTCTCTTCCTTCAGCACGTCCTTCCTTTCTTCCTTCCTCTCTTCCTTCGGCGCGTCCTTCCTCTCTTCCTTCGGCGCGTCCTTCCTCTCTTCCTTCAGCACGTCCTTCCTCTTTTGCCGTATCCAAGGAGTTCTTAATGTCCCTATAAGCCTTGAGACTGTCCTCGTATTCGCGCAACTCATTAGGGGAGAAGCGGGCTATGGCTGCAGCATCAAACAACTTGGTGAATATCTTTTCACGTAAAGACGACGGACGATTGTCAAGGCGTGACAGATTCTTGAGCACATACATCCATTTGTCAGACAATGATGTAAGTTCTTCATCGGTCTTGTCAAATCTACCGACTTCAACATACTTGAACATCAACTTGGCATTAAACACCTTGTTAGTCTTGGTGTCCATCAAAGCTATAGTATGGATAGTGTCAGTACTGTCGAATGCCTCATCGCTCATCTTATAATTAAGCAATGCGACAACATACACCTTTTTCAGACAGAAATTCCAGTCTGATCCTTTAGGAGCCTGTTCTCTGATGGGGAAGGTTGAGTAGAAGAGCGATCGGTCTTTGAAGTATGTCTGGTAGGCATTCTGCATTTCTACAATAAACTTCTCGCCTTGCTCGTTCTCACAGTAGACGTCGAATATGGCCTTGCGCTCCGTATATACGTCACCCACGTTCTCGCTATTGAGATACTTCACGTCCTTTATCACTTCCTCTCCATCGAAGAGGGAGTTGAGAAAGTTGATAAGCAATTCCTTGTTGGGATCTGTACCGAAAATCCGCTTAAAGCCAAAGTCGGTCAACAAACTGATATATCGTTCTTCTGATTGTCTCATAACTAATTGTATTATAGCTCAAGGCAAAGATACGGCAATAAATTAGAATAATCAAATATTTACAAATAAATAATGTGACATAAAAGCGTATCCCCTGAAATCAGGTCTGTTATGTAGACCCAATTTCAGGGGATATCAGCTGATCCGTCTATCTGTTCATTACCACTTTTCTTTTCCCTATAATATATACTCCTCTTGGTGTGTTTCCGTTGACACGCTGTCCTGACAAGTTGTAGACGGTGTTGTCCGGTTTGTCATAGCGGATGGGTGAGATGGCTGTGGCGTTGTCTATCTCGAAGCGGATGGCTCGCGAGCTTGCAGACAATCCGCTGTTCACCTGGTCTGTCACTACGCTTTGGGGAAGCCATGCTCGGTGGGCGGCGAGGTAAGAACCGGTGAACTTATAGAAGCCCAGTCCCCATGTCTTGTTGGAGAGGACGTAGCAGGGGATGTTCAGGGCGGACAGGGGAGAGTCCGCGGCGTTGCCCTCAAGGATTGTCGGCTTGCCGGAAGTCTGCGAGGTGGGGGAGAAGCTGTGGTCGCCGGCAGGACCGTACACCACATAACCCTTCAGACTGTCAGTCACCATGACCTGAGTGAGCGTCATGATGTAGTCGTTAACCTTGTCGTCTGCGCTCTGGCTGTTGTGTGCTGTGGCAGCGTAAACCTTCACTTCCTCAGGCACACGGGCGTTGAAAGGCAGGCAGATAGTGCTCCATCCGTACGGCTTGCCGTCCACCGTCTCGTCGCCGGTCTGATGAATGGTGAGCACGTAGGGTTCGAGTTTCTCATACCATACGCTCTTTGTGGCAGCTCCCAAGCCGCCGCGCATGTTGGCAGCACGCACACAATAATATCCCGATTCGTATTTTGAAAGGTCGTAAGAGTTGGTTGTGATGTTGTCCACGAAAGTCCACTTGCCCGTTTCCTCGTTCTGTTTAAAGACAAAGTAGCACATTGCCTTTCCCTCATCGTTCCACGTCAGTAAGTTGTCCTCTATGGAGATGTTGTCCGTCCACGTCAGGCTGTTGGCGTCCTTGTCCTCGTCGTTAGCCGAAGCCGCGTCTATCTGGCAGCACAGTTCGTCCGGCTTGAAGCCGTCGTCGCCACCAAGGACGTTGCGCACATTGTACGATGCAGCTTCTGCGTCGCTAAGCACACATTCGTCTGAGCCGAAGGCTGGCACGCAGGCAGCGATGGTGCGGGCACCGAGCGACAGCTTGTTGCCAGACGCGTTCATGCTGTTGTTTTCATGGAAGCGCACCTTTAGCCCCGTCTTCTTCTTCGTCCATCCGTACGGGCGTGGCTCAATGAGCATCCTTGTATTGAGGAATGTGCAAGCCGGCGAGTTGTTGCCAGGTCGTCCAAGCGTCCAGTTCTCGTCCTTCAGCAGTGACGGCTGGGAGGTCTCAGGCTTGATGGTGCAGTTGTTAAAGACGTAGCCCCATTCCTGAATGGTCTGTGTGGTAGGCGCTGCGATGTTGTTAGCGGCACGGTCGCGCAGAACAAGATTACATCCTTCAAACCATATATTGCCGTCGCCCATGACCATATCCACAGCTCCCGTGATGTCGCAATTCTCGAAGTAGCCACGCGAGCTGGCAGAAGGGTTGTTGGAGTTGTATGTATACTCATAGCTCCTTAGCGCCACGTTCTTCAGCACCGTTCTGTCTCCACGGTCGCGGAATGCAATGGCTTGCGTGTTTAGCTTCTCCTCCTTTGCCTTCACGTAGTCGAAGCGGTTGTCCAAGGTTAGCTCCTCAGCATAGAAGTCGTTGACGCCTACGTTCAAGGCAATGGTGGCTGTGCATGCGCTACCGCCGTACTTCGGCTCATTGTAAATAATTGTGCCCTCCTTACTCTGACCAATGAGCGACACATTAGACGAGTCTATTCTTGTCACACCGTTATTGATGGTGCCCACGCCGGCTATGTCAGAATCGGCATTGCCCGTAAGATGATGCGTTCCGTCGGGCACGAAGATGTAGAAGCGGTGACCGTTAGAATAGTTGTGTTCGTTGGCTGCATTGATGGCTTCATTGATGTTGCCGTCACGTCCCACCACAAAGTTGAAGGGGTGGCGATGATACTTCTCCTTCTCCTCCGTTATATGCAAGGTCAGCGAAAGCACCTGCTGGTATGCAGCACCATATATGTCCTTGAATGTTCCTTTAGGAAACGTCATGTTAATGACGTCTCCGGCTGCGGAATCCCAATACCTGAACACCAGTTCCTTACCAGATTCAGGCATATACAACGTGCCGTTCACGAACACCAAGGTTTGCTTCATAGTGCGATTGAATCCCACTTTGATGACACCACTTCGTGGAACGTCGTAAATTTCGTTGGACGTGTCGGTGTATAACTTTCCTCCTACAGTAACTCCTGTAAACACGGGCGGCGTGTCCGGCGTTGTCATCTCAATCTTTACGGGGTACGACTCCACGGTTATGCCGCTGCGCGTCGTCACCGTAACGTTACATTCCTGCGTGGTGATGTCAGCCTTGGTGGCAGTCACCACGCCGTCTTCGGTGGCTGTGCCCGTCACTTCAGGCATCTCCTCATCTGCGTTTTTCCAAGGCGAAACAGCAAAGGTGAGATACCCGTTCTCCGTCATTTGCTTACGGATATCTTCTGCGCCGAGTGTCTTGCCGTCGCAGGAGATGGTCTTGATGGTGGGCTTCGTGACGGTCTGCGGCTTGTATGTCACGCTGAAACAGCGGAAGTAAGAACCGCTCACGAACTCCACCTTCAGATTAGCGGTGTCGGCTTTACATTCAGTCTGAGGCTCCATGTTGCCTACAAGCGACAACGACTTGCCCTCTATCTTTACCGTCTTGTCGCCCTTCTTGATGTTCTCCGTCAGCGTGAGCTTTGCCAGGCAACCCGCTGTGGCTGGGAATCCGATGACAGCACCGGCAGTAATCTGCATGCGTTCAGGATGTTTCTCGCTCGTATTGGTGAACTTTCCTTTTGTAGCGTCAAGGTCAATCTTGATGTCGATGGCTTTATTGTCCCACTTCAGCTGCGTGACAAGGATGCCCTGCGCCTTTTCGAGGTCGATGGTAGGCGCTCCGTCGTTGGTGGCAAAGTCCCATGTGGCTGTCACATCCTCCGTCACGTCCAGACGGTCAAACTTGTTAGGCATGAATACGGGGAACAGACGCAGGTCGTTCGCCGTGGCAATATACGTGCCGCCAATGTTATATACGGTTCCACCTTCGTCCTCCCAATGGTCCAGCGTGTTGCCAGCATAGAAGAGCGTGCGGTTGGTGGGGATTACAAAGGCGTCACCCTCCTCCACAAGTTCAGAAGCGGGAGGCGCACCCATCGCCACCTTTCCGCGGCTGTATGTTACGTAGTAAGTGGATTTCTCCTTAAAGTAAACCATGAAGTAACGGTGGTCGGTGATGTTGAATTCCACCTCATAACGCGTGTATAAGCTGTCTGCCAGTTCCTCATCCGTAGGTACTGTCTCCTTCAGCGTAAACACCGTCTTGTTGTCGCCGGAGGCGTTGCCCCATAATCCGTCGTCGTTCTTTACGAAGTTCGTAATCTTGTTGTCATTGAGAGAGGCGAGCAGGTCCACTGTTCCGTCATCTTTCATCTTCAGTACTGTAATCGGCTTGCCGTTCTTGTCTTTGCTGCCAAGATAGTCGATGCGGTCAAGCTCATAACCGAATCGTCTGTTAAGAGTAAGGCGGACGCGGTCGCCTTTCTTGAAGGCATAGCCTCCATCCTCCAGTTTCTTTATCTCAAACTTGCCCGAAGCCGACTCCGTCTTTGTTATCACTCCGTGTTCCTGGTCATGAACCTCGGCGTGCAGCTCCACCATATTGGCAGGTGCTGTTCTCACCTCTATCCAATGATAGTACGAATAGTCGTCCTCGCCGATGACGATAGGCACACGCAGGTCAGGATTGTTGGTGGTATAGGTGTAGACGTACACCTTGTCATGTCCGGCTTTCTCACGTTCCCTCAGGGTCTGTTCCTCGTCCAGCTTGGGCACGACACCGTCAAACGTGGTGGACGAAATCTTCGAGTAGGTGAGCATTGATATGGTTGTTCCCACACCACCCGGCACCCAGAACGTCGTGCCGGGACCGAATGCGCACCATTCTTCGAGAGCCGTGTTGCGGATATATCCCTTCTTGCCCGTGTCGCACCATAACGCCACGTCGCGATCATGCGACTTGTCCTCACCGTTCTCGATGACATTCACGTGCACCTTCGTGGTCCAGAAGGGCTTCTCTCCGCTACCAAAGTTAACTGGCGGGGCACATACCTGACGGCGCTGATTGGTTTCAGGGACGTCATAGTCGTGCAGTTTACGCGTAAAGTCGAAGCGCATCACCGTCACATTTGTGCGGTTAACCGCCGAAGCAGGATTGTCCTTGAAGACAGGAACGAGCGTCAGCGTCTGACCTTCGGAATCGAACTTATAGCTATATCCCGGCACGTAATGCACGGTGGTGTCGCCGTTCTCCTCCACCCAGTACTGCAGCGTTGAGGCATATCCGTCCTTATCCTTGTTCCTGAAGAACGTGTAGTTGGTGGGGATGACGAAGGAGCTCACGCCGCTTTGCTTGGAAGGCGTGACGCTGTACGATCCGTTGGTGTCGTCCGATGCCCCGTTCACCATGCCCTCCGGTATGTGGAAGACCACGTTGCCGACGTGATCATGCGTCTGCTGGTCCTCCGCCCATGCCCCATGAAAGGCACAGACGGCGAGAAGCAGTAGCGTCAAGGCACGCAATGTGTGGCTGGCAGATAAGATGTTCTTTACCATATATACTATATATATAATGTGTGAGATGTTTATTTTACTATAACCTTTGTTTTTCCGAAGATGTAGAGTCCGGGCTGGAATCCGCTGTACGTGGCGATGCCCGGCTGGACGTCAAGGATGCGATAGAGCTGGCCTACAGCCGTCACCACGTTCATCCTTGTTCGGACCGTACTCTCCACACGGACACGCTGTCCGCCTATGGGACGCACGATGATGCCGTCGTTCTGTGCATTGTCTTCGTCGTCCATGGCGTCAGGACTGATGGTACCTCCCTTCAGTTCCGATATGTTTATCAGACTGCTGTATGCAGGATTCGGCATTGCTCCAGCCGTCGTTACGGACATATACGTGCGGAACGGCATAATGGTGGACAATGCGGAAGCGTCGTCAAACGCCGTGCCGCCCTTGTTGATGCCATACACCTTGCCCTCGCTTACCTCCACGGCAGCGAAGGTTCCGCTGTGCGCATAGCCGTCCTTGACGGTCTGCATGGTCTTGGTTACAGGAACGGTAATCGTGCCGTACGAGGTGTGGTCGCCCTGCGTCTTGCCGTAAGCGTTGAAGGCAATGGTCTGTGCCTCTTCCATCTTGCCCAACAGCTTGTTATAGAACGCACTTGAGAGGTCGAACTCGTAATAGCGTTCGCCGGGGAAGCGCACGATGTAAGGCTTCTCGGCGGCAAGGCGCGGATATTCAGCGTATTCGTGCTCCTCGGCATAGTATGGGTTGGCGTCCTTGTTGTAGAGCCAGGAGCTGTAGTTGTCGATGAAGAACGGATTGCTGAACGTATAGTTCACGCCGTTCTCAGCATCCTTGTCCGGTCGCTGGAACACAGCCGACGGCTTGCCGTTCTCGTTTTCTACAGACGTAAGGCTGCGGAGCCAGTACTCGTGATGCAGCGTGTGGATGTTCTGCTTCGGGGCTGCAGCTTCCTCGGTGGATGGCGAACCATAGAAGTGGGTTATCTCGCCGTTCAGCGAAGCCACCGTTTTGTCAGCCGTAAACGGCAGACAGATGCCTTCCCATGCTCCGTAATAGTCTTCTGCGTACGCCATCGGCTTGCGCACATACCATGCACGGTCCGTGACGTTGAAGGCGATGGGCACGCATAGGTCGTTGTTAAGACATTCTTCGCCCTTGCTGTTCACGTTGTCCGAGGTGCGTTCCACGAGGTGAAGGAGCGACGTTGCGTAACTGTCGTCCGCAGTCTTAACCACGTGATGACCCTTTATGAGCGCCTCCCTTGTGGACTCTTCATAACCGAGCGTGTTCATCACGACGTCATAAGCCTCATTGCCTGCACCGGTGTTGTCATCGGCAGTATACACAAGGAGGTTCTGCGTAATGCCGGCACCGTCCTTTATGCGGAAGTCGCTGAAGGCAGTGGCGTTGTCGTCCACCGGCGGATAGAAGATGCCTTGCTCTGTCATGTCCATTGCTGCAGGCAGGTCGTCCTTGCAGGTGAAGTCAATAGCCGTTGTCTTACTGTCATGCACGTACGTATTCATTGAGCTGGAGCCTTGGCTGTAGGCGTTATAGTGGAATGCGTCCAGCGCCGTACTGCCATAGTAAGCCGCCGTGCGATACACGCGGTTGCTCATAAACGAGAGCTGGTGAGAGGCTATCTCGTTAGGCAGATTCTCCGGTTCCGACTGCAAGGACTGTCCCCAGAAGAGGTAGTCGTTCATCCGTTCCGTTCCGTTCTTGTTCTCGTTAAACAGCGGCACGTAATGCGAAGCTCCGTCCTCTGTCACCAGACGGGGAGCGTCTGCGGGGTGCGTCTTGTCGTGACGCGTCTCCACCTGCTCATAGTTGGGGATGTCGCTGAGCTTACCGATGCGCAGATAGGTTATGCCAGTGTTCTTTCCCGTTATGGCATCCGTACGACAAGCATACTGATAATCGCCGTTGGCATAATAGTCTGCCACGTATTTCAGAACGTCCTTGTCAGCCTTGTTACGTCTAAGCAGATAATATCCGTTGAGGTCGTACGCCACTCTTCCGAGGCGGAAGTCGTCACGCGTATATCCCTTGTAGGCGCTGCCGTCCCAACGATACACCACCGGTGCGGAGCCGTTGCCTCTTGGATCATACTCGAAGCAGCAATGATAGTTGGGCTTTACGTTCTCGTCCGTCGTGCCGGACAGTCTTCCCGAGGAAAGACCGAGGTTATATATGTTGCCCGTCACCTTACCGAAGAGCGCATTGTCCGATCCCACACCGTTGATGATATGTCCGTTGCCATGCAGGATGCCGGCAAACTCGGAGATGTAAGCGCCGTTCTTCGGCGTTGCGGTCAAGTCAAGATTGTCTTGCAGGACAAACTGTGCATTGGCACCATAGCGCGGAGCTGTACTTCCATTGCCGATGGAGTCGACGAAGGCGGCGAAAGCCTTCAGGTCGCTCTGGTCGGCTATGTAGATGCGAGGCTCAGCGAATGCCTTGCCTTCCTCATTGGCACGCTTTATGGCTTCGGCAAGGTGGAGGTTGATGCCAGCCTTGTGAGGATCCATGCGGTGATAGTTGTGCACGGTCAGTCGGTCGCCTTCCTGCATGTCTATCTGCATTATGTCGTTCACGCCCGTAATGGCAACGCCGAGCTGGATGCCGTAACCGTTCATATAGTAATATGCCGGTATGTCCAGATAGTCGTCCGTCTTGTCGTAATGACATCCCGTGAACAGACCGCTGCCTTTCTCGTCAGCCTGATTGAAGGTGTCATATCCCTTAGCCGCCGCGTCCTTGATGTTCTCCTTTGTCCAAGGCGTGGTGTCGGTGAAGCTCCACGTTCCGTCCGCAGCTTTCTCACGCTTGCCGATGCGCCAGTAATAGCCGCTTACCGCGAACGACTGGTCGGCATTGACCACGAGGTCGTCCTTCGTAACGCGTATCATCTCGCCCGGCAGCACACAGTTGCCCACGTTGATGTGTCCGCTTACCGTCGGACCCTGCACATACTCGATGGTGAGATAGATGGTGTAGGTGTATTCGCGCGGAACGTAGTATGCAGTAGGATTTTTCTCGTCGATGGTGATGTCAGAGATGTTGCTTACCTTCTCATACTTCTTGTTGTTGATGTCGTACTGGAAGAGGCTGTCAATCTTGACAAACTCCTCTGTCTGTGGCTGATAGTAGGTGTTGTCAGCGTCCAGCTTGCCCGATGTCACCTCCTCGTAACCGTTCTCTGTCTTCTTATACAGCTTGCCCGTGTTGGCATAGATGGGCTTGTTGTTGGTGTCGCTGACATACTCTTCGTAGGCAGGAGCCTTTATCACGAGCGTAGCCAAGCTCTTCTTTGAGAGGTGCTTGCCGAAGTAGTCAGGCTCCACGTAGTTGGTGTTGTCCACCATGTCCACTAATTTGAACGCTATCTTGGCATCCTCCGTCAGACCTGCTGGGAGCGTATTGTTGAGAAGCGTGGTCTCGTTGTTGCCTTTCTCCCTCATCGAGAGCTGTGCGGCAAAGCCTTTCGTCTCCTTGTCCTTGTCGTCTTCCGTGCGAGCGCCGGTGAATGTGTTGGTGGCAGCTCCACCCACATACAGACGATATCCGTCCGTCACCTTGTCCGAGTAATACTTACGGTCAGTCTCGTCAGTCTCCTTGCCTGTAAGGTAGTTACGATATTCAAGGTCGCTCGAGTATTCGTCCTTGTCCGCCGGATGTCCGCTGCGCATCTTCCATTGCTGGATGCGCACCTTCTGTCCGCTCTTCAGACCCGAGAGCACAGTCAGACCGTCCTTGTTGTCACCGTCGAACTCGAGAGGATTGTCCTTAGACGACTGGTAAGTGTAGCCCGTGATGTTCACATTATAATAATAGTGGAAACCGGTGACATACCAGTAGTGCACCTTCACCGAATCCACATTCTGGGTTGAGTAATAGCCCGTCGGGAAACAGTCGTCCACGATGTAGCGTCCCTCATGATAGGGGAAGACGAAGTTGCCGGTGGTTTCGAGGAAGTCCTCCTTGTGCGAATCGCCATTATGACGCTTGTGGTTGTTGTCGGCATACACGTAGCCGCCACCCTCGTCCTGACGGACATTTATCAGATTCATCTCCACTACGCCATAGATCGGTCCGTAATGTTCTTTCTCCACCACCTTCTTATAGTCCTCGTCGTAAGTGTCCTGGCAGAGCTGAATCTTCATGGCGTAGCCTGAGGCGATGCCAATCATGTTCTTCGCCGTACCGTCGTTGCGCTTCTGGAATTCGCCCAACGGGTCGACAGCGTCCTGCTTGTCCTTGTTCTGGTGATAGTCGTCGATGTATTTCTGCTTCACGTCCTGATAAGACATTCCCGCGAACGCCTTGTCCTCCGCGTTCGTGGCAGAGGCAAGCTCTCCCTTGCGGTTGTGCCACATCTCCTTATCGAAGCTGACGTTTGACGTTACGGCACCCACATAATGTATGTTGTTGGAGAATCCCATGTAGTTGCGAGCCTTGGGGCTGTACTTGAACGTCTCGTCATTGTCAGCCTTAGCCTTAGCCTCCAAGTTGCCGTTGCTGTCCAGACGGATGTTGTCTGCCACCATCTTTATCTCGCCCACACGAGAGATGGAGTAGGGCGTCTTGTTTATCTCGTTGACGGTATAGTCGCGTGCGCCGAGCAGCGAGAAGCAGTTGTCCTCCAAGCGTATGATGTCCAGACGCTGGAAGGTATTCAGAATCTTTGGATTGTCGATGGTGTGTTCGGCAAAGCCATATCCCGTAACGTCGGCGCTACGGAATCCCTGCGCATACGAGAGGTGGCCGTCGCCGAAGATGCCTCCCTCGCTGTCATACTCGTAGAAGACGTTCTCACGGATGCCGTTAAGTCCGGCGGGAGGCGTACTGCCACCTTTATAGAAATACTTGTCCTGCAACGATATGTAGCGATACGTATAGACGTTCTTGGCAAAAGCCTCGTCGTTGTCGTAATGCTTATAGTAATAGCCGTAGAGGTCAGTGCCCTCGGGCAGCGTCACCTCCTTCATCTCCTGACGCGAGATGGTGATGTGCTCACGGTCCTTATTGTCGCCGATGACGATGAGCGTGTTGCCGCCGAAGCCAGCCGTCGAACCTCCCGGCAGACCCTTCAGTTCTTCGAGGTCTTCGTCGGTGGTATAGGCTTTATCCGCATTATACTTGTCAGTGAACTTCAGCACCGTGGTGTTGTTGGCAAGGACAGACGATCCCTGGGCGATGGAATATCCACCGCCATACACAGCTTCGTCAATGTTGATATGCACGTTGTCCCATCCCACAGACGGTTCCTTGGGAGTGACTTTCGTGAAGTAATAGTCCTTGTTGGCTTCGGTTATCGTGTCGCGCTTGCCGTTGTCGATGGCTACAATGTCCTCGTAAGTGCCCTGCGACACCAGTTCGTCCGTAAGCAGCCAGATGTGCTGCTTGATGGTGGGCGATGTCTCGGTGCCGTTGTTGTTCTCCAGATGCAGATTCTTCTTGTCTGTACGGTTGAGCACGTATCTGCCGCTGACGTAGTGGTCAGAGTTGACATGATAGTATGTGGGATAGCCCACCTTCACCTGAGTGGAACCGAACACGTAGCCCGAATACGATCCTCCCGTAACGGCACGGAAGACGTGGCCGTTGAGGATGTCCACATTGGTTACGCCGATGACATTACCCTGCTGACCGCCGCCGTATACGAAGTTGGCTGATACGCCGCACGGCAGAAACTTGCCGCCGTCCATCTTTGGGTCAGAGCACTTCACGTCATCGCCGAACACTATTTCCGTGTTGCCATATACGTAGCTCTCCATGCCATAACCTGCGCCGTACACGTTGAGCGAAGAATATTCCGAATCCTTTATGAGCAGTTCGTTCGACTTCTCCAGCTTCTTCTTCTCCTTGCCAGAGAGCATGTCAGTCTGCATATTGATGGTGACATCGCCTCTGATGGTGCCGCTCTTGAAGCAGCCGCCGTACACGCTGCCTCCTACATAAGCTCCGTCTTTCTCCTTAGGCTGGAAGCGGTTGCGGATGGTGAGGTTGATGAAGGGGTAGATGGAGTGTGCGATGCCGAGCAGATAACCGCCCTCATGGAACGCCTTGCCCTTATAGTCATAGTTGGCGTTGTTACATCCGCCCACTATCTTCTCCGTGATGGTCAGACCTTCGGGGAAGACGTAGTCCACCACGTTGCCTATCTTGCGGTCGTCCTCCTCCGCTGTCAAAGGCATGACGTTCATGTTGCCACGGTTGCCGCCGCAGCAGAACGTGCCGATGATGCAGTCCTCAAGACCCTCGCCGTCCACGCTTCCGTTCCATGTCAGGCTGCCTTGGATGTCGGTCTCCACGGGTTGGAAGTAGAGGTCGATGAGGTGCGGATAGACAAGAGGACGCTTGCTGTTCTCCGTAGGCAGATACACGGTGCTGATGTCCTTGTTGGCAGGGTCGTTAGTCCAGTCGATGGAGTCAGCAAGGTTAAGCTCTTTCGAGTGGTCGTCCACGTCGCCGTTGAGCTTCTGGAACATGTTCATGTAGTCGTTGTCCTCCGACGTAACGAACATGGCGTCGCCGTTGCATCCCATAAACACTCCACCGATACGGACATGGCTGCCTATGTTGACGTTCACGTCGCCGACCATCTCGTCCGAACCCCCTGTGCTGTTTTCCTCGTCGGGTGCCAATACCTTCTGCACGGTAGCCGAATTGCCGCCGCCGTACACGTTGCCGTCAATATGGATGGTGTCCGTGGCGGATCCGTTGATGTCGATGCTCACCCTGTTGGTAAGCGGACGCCACGAATTGATGTTCACAATCTTCACCGCATCGGTGGCTGCTCCAAGCGAAGGCATGGTGCTTCGCATCGGCACAGTATATACAAGGGGTACGGTTTCCGACTTAGGGTCGTCGGGATTGAGCGGATAATACTCGTTGACGGTCACCTTCTTGTTGCCGTTGAGGTCGTTGGCGTACAGATAATTGCCGTTGCCGGCACCGTAAACGTCGCCATAGATGTGGCCGCCGAATATTTGGATGTTGGTGCCCTTGCCACCGTTGTCCTTGAAGTAGCCGTCCTTGTTGAGCACCACGTTCACGTATCCCGACACGTCGTTGCCGCCGTAAATGTTGCCGTGGATGTAGATGTCCGAATTGTTTAACGTAGCCGTCGCGTCGGGCTTATTGGTGCCTATGCGCACCGTGGTGCCCTTAAGCACGTCGCCCATAAATCCGCCGCCGAAGACGTCATGGCAGTCCACAGCCTTAATCTCCACGTCCGTGGAGCGTACGGAGCTGTACGAGCCACCACCGAACATACGACGGCAGAACACGCCGCCGCCACCCATGATGTGGGCGTCGCCGCAGACCTTGCCCGAATAGCCGCCACCCATGATGTCCATAACCGAATAGCCGCTAAGGAAGTGCTTATATTCTTCACCCTCTACGACGCCCATGCCGCTGTGGTTGCTTCCGCGACTCCCCATATCCACGTTGACGTAAGTATCGCCTACGACGATGGCGCTGTCGCCATAGCCGCCGCCGAAGACGCAGAAGTGGGGCGATCCCACCTTCTCGTAAATCTCTCTCCACTCGTTGCTCTCGAAGAAGTTTTTGTCGTTTTTTCCCGATATCAGCTCGGTGTAGTTATGGAGCAGACCCTTCGTCATGGTGAGGTGCGTGTTGCCACCCACCTTACATGCCACGTTGCCGCCGGCGTAGATGTTATGATTGATCTTAAACTTCAGCTTCTCGTGGTCGTACTGCGGAGAGTAAGTCACGCCGTCGATGATGCTGGCAGGTTCCCATGAGCGGGTACGTGGTCGCCAGTACGAATGGATAAGGGCTTCGCCGCCGAGGATGAACACGTTGGTGTTGCCCGTTACGTCGGCTGACGTGGTGGTGAGCACGCTCTTGCCCTCCACGTCGGCGATGCTGGAGCTGCCTAAGCCGCCTCCATAGATGCCATGTCCGATGGAACCGTAGTAGAGTGTCATTAGAGTGTTGCCATAGACGGTGCCGTTCTGACAGCCACCGTAGATGCGCTCCATGAAAAAGGAATAGACATCCCTGTTGTTATCGTCCGCAGGATGGGCCATGTTGGCGTCGTCCGATGGCGAGAGATATTGCTTCTTCGTATCGTCCCAGTAAGGATAGTGTATGACGGGACGGTCAATGATGAGGCAGGTGTTGCCGTAGATGCCGCCCAATGTCTTATAGTCTGCACACTCCGAGGCGATACGTCCCTTGCCTCCTGCGAACACGCCGTCCAAGATAGCGCCGCCACGGATGTTGACCAGGGTGGTGCGATTGGAGGGATTGACGTAGTTGTCACGTGAGAACGTGGCTGAGTCTGCCTTTTCGTAACCTACGTTAGCCACGTCGCCACCGCCATACACGCTGCCGAACACCAACGTACGGTCAATGCGGCTCTTCGTGTCATTGTAAGTGAACATCTTGCCGTAAAGATGCACCTCCGTCTTCTCCACGCGAGCCATGTTGGGGAAGTCGACGTAAGCGCCGTTCTTCCATGCCGACTCTACGCCCGCTCCACCTCCATAGATGTTGCCTTCGATGGTGCCAGCCTTGACGAAAACCTTGGACTTGCCCTTCACCTTACCGAAGTCGTAGGCGCTGCCGTTAGCATAGTCGCCGTAAGGAAGGGCGCCCAGACCGGCTCCGTAGATGTCATGCGCTGTGAGCTGGCAGTCGGTCTCGACGTATGTGTCGCCGCTGACATAGCCGGCAAAGCCACCGCCGTTTATCTGAAGCAATGTCAGTCCGCTTGCACCTGTCATCCATGCCAGACGGCTGGCGTGATAACGTCGGAACGTGTTGGGGTCGTTGTCGCTGCCGTCATAGCTGCCGTAATAGAGCATCTTGTCTTCCTTCGACACTTTCTTGAAGTCCCCAAGCATGGAAAACTCCAGATTCAGATATGTCTGAAAGTCCTTGTTCTGACAGAGATAGCGATACTTGATGCCGTCTATGGTCAGAACGCCTTCGTTGTCAACCTTTGTTCCGGGCTGTGCATAAACCTCCGTCTTGCCCACCTCTGTATTGGCGCCATATCCTGCACCGAACACAGAAAACTGCGGGCGTGAGGCATCCGAACAGCATAAGTACCAGCACATGCCTTGAAGCGAAGTGATGTCGAACAAGCTTATGTTTTTTCCCTTCGAGTCCTTAATGTCTTCAAGGGGCGAATGATTGACGATGACCACGGCCTTGCCCGTGTTGTTGTTTCCCGTCGTGCCCACCTTGCAGGCACGGTTGCCGCCGCCGAAGATGTTATGATGGTTGGCGAACATACGTCTGTCCAAATCGAAGAAGAGACTCGTGTTCTTGTCGTTCCTGATTCGTTTTATCACCTCTTTGGTTGCAGCATCGGTGATGCTGTCAAGCGATTGGGCTGCAACCATTGTAAGGACGAGACGCATAAACTCTTCTTTGTTGTTGCATACGCGTTTGCTGTCAGCGTCTGCCGAGGTCCATGTGGTGATGTTGCCTTTCTGGTCTGCCTTGCGGTTCCATATCCACGTGCCGCCGTCCATCTGCACCTTCGTGTTGCCGAGGATGTTGGCGTAGGTGCCCTTGTCGTCCGTGTCCTTACGTCCGAGCACCTCGTCCGCAGAATTCTCCTCGTTGTCAATGAGCACGTTGCCATATCCGCCGCCGAAGACGCTGTTGCCGAGCATGCCGCCCTCGACGTGTACGAGCGTATTGCCGTCCACCGTGCCGTAAGCACAGCCGCCGTAGACGTTGCTCCATACGTAGGGCACGATGTTGTCCTTGTCAGTAAAGTTGCCGGGCTTGCTGTCGGTGATGTGTACGAGCGTATTGCCGTTGACGCGTCCGACGTTTTCATAATGGTCAGCCTCTGCTTTCGTCAGACCCTTGCCGCCGCCATACACTTCGCCGAAGACTGTGCCGCCGGAGATGTTGACGAACGAACGATAGCCCACAGCCTTGTAGCTTATGAAGGATCCGTCGGTCTGATTGAGAGTTGTGATGCTGCGAAGCGAGTCGGTAGAGTAATATGTGGAAGGCTTGGCAGAGACGTATTCGCCCACGTTGGCATTGTCGCCACCGCCATACACATTGCCGTAAATCTTGGCATCGTCAGAGATTTCCACCTTGGTGGTGCCGACGACGCGAGCCACATTGACGAAGTGGTCGGAAGAAGGAGTCGTGGGTTTCAGACCGGCGCCACCTCCGAACACGTCGCCGTGTATGCGTGCGCCGCACAAATACACCTCCGTCTTGCCGCCAATCTGTCCCGTGGTGTTGTCCTTGGTAGAGGCTGGGTCGCCGAAGCCACCGCCGAACACACGATGGACGAAGGTCTTGCCGTTCACCGTCACCTTGGTGCTGTCAGCCACCGTACCTGCATAACCGCCTCCCAAAACGCCCCATACTGTAAAGTTAGGGATGCCCATAGAGTTGTCGAAAACCGGCAGTAAAGTTGTTTCACTTCGTTCGATGTGAGTGTGTGTATCGTTCGGAGTGAGTGGCGAAAGTGCCACTTTCGGAAATCTTAGGCGGGCCATTTGATAATTATCGTCCACCTCTGTGTCGTATTTGCCGTAGTCGCCGTCCACGTTGACGGTAACATCGGTGCTTCCGACCTTCGTCAGCTGACCGTAACCGCCGCCGAATACGCTGAAGTGAGGATTGTCGTTGTCCGTATAAGCCTGCTTCCATTCGTCTGTCGTGAGCAGATCGTAGGGAGTAGTTCCCTTCTGTACGAGAACGGTGGCTTTTCCTGCGACGTTGCAGGCAAGGTTGCCTCCGCCGTAGATGTTATGAGGATTGAGGAACTTGCCGTTGGCGAAGAACTCGTCTTTCTTGTACACGGCTCCCTCAATTTCAGGCTCGTCCTGGGAGTCCTTGATGTCAGAGTCCCAGACGTAGAAGAGGTTTTTGTCTGCCGACCACTTGCGGTTCCATATCACATTGATTGAGAACTCGTTATTCTCATTGTGTCCGCCCTCGCCGCTCATACTGCCTTCGTCCTGCGCCAGCATCACGTTGGTGTTGCCGAGAACGTCGGCGGAGGTGATGGTGTCGGCTGTGATGTTGCCGTTGCCGCCGCCGAAAATCTGACCAGCCATGTTGCCCGCATAGATGCTGACGTAGGTGTCGGCGCTGACCTGAGCCAGATTGCCGCCACCGAAAATGTCGCCATACACGTAAGGTGCCTGTTCGGCTGATCCGATGAGGCTGACGTTGGCATTGCCTATGACCAAGCCCACCGAGTCAGGATGTTGCGTCAGGCTGTCGTTCGCGGCGAATGTCTGTGTGTCAGGACGAAGACGACGACCGTTGCCTCCTGCGAACACGGAGCCGCGGATGTCGGCATTGTTGCCGATGACGACGTTGGTGGCATCGCCGCCGCGGTTCTCCACCACAGCCATGTCGCCGCCACCGTATACATTATTAAAGAAGACACCGCCCTGGATGTTCACGTCAGACTTGCCATATATGCGAGCCATGCGTGAGAGGGTCTCAATGCGTGAGAGGGTCTCAATGTTGTCAGGATTGCGTTGCTTGGCGTCTGCCACGCCGTAGCCTCCGCCGAAGACGGGGCAATGGAAGATGCCGCCGTTAATGGTCAGCTTCACGTTGCCGTAGGTCTTGCCTAATTCCTTATACTTATAGTTGCCGTAGTTGATGTTGCCACCGTACGCGTTAGTGGAGAAGAAATAGTCGGTGCCGCGTCCGCCAGCGAACACACCCTTCTCGCAATAAAACTCGCCGCCATTAATGGTCAGCGATGTCACGACGTCCGTTTTATTGCCGTTGCCATACACGTTGCCGCCGTACTGGCTCGGTGTGGCTTTCTGCTTGGTCCACAGACTCTTGCTCATAAATCCGCTGCCGCCACCGTAGATGCCGTCGATGGGAGCGGAAGCGTAACCGAACTCGCCGCCATTGATGATGATTTCGGAACGTGTGTCCGTAGGACTTACCTCGGTGAAGTCCTGAGTGTCAGCATTGTAGCAATGATAGCTTACCAGACGGTCTTTGGCTGTGGCGTACGGTCCGTAGAGCATCACGTCGCGGCGGTCGTTCCAGTAAGGAATGCGATCGTCTGGCGTGTGGGTGTCGGCAGCGTCGTCGCCATATCCGATGCCGTTCATACCGCCCGCACCGGCTCCGAAGATGCCGCAGAGAATGTTGTCCTTCTTCTTGTTGTCTTTAGGAAGAATCTGGAAGGTGCCGCCGTTGATGGTGACGGTGCTGATGCCGTAGAAGGGATTGTTGACAACCACGTTGCCCGTATGTCCACGACCGGTACTGCCACCGTAAAGCTCGGTTATGATGACACGCTTGTCGGTGTATTCGTCCTTGTTGTTTACGGACGACGACGGGTCGAGCGTGATGTTGGCTCTTCCCATAAACGTATTGCAAGGTACGTTGTATGTCTTGTCACCGTAAGGCAGAGTCAGTTCGGTCTGAGCACCTAATGTGCCGTTGACAACACGAGCCACCTTGCCGCTTCTGATGATGATGTCGACGTCGGCATACATGGCGCCCTCGTGGTTACCGGCAAGGATGACGCCGGCGTCATAGTCGTTGGCGCTCAGCCTCTTTGTGCTGTCGTTCATCGTCACCATACGTTCCTCGTTGTGGTGATCGTTCCATGTACGGTCAATGTCGATATCAATGGTACACTTTATTGGCTGTTGGGGTGTGCCCATGATGCCGTTCTGCTTGGCAGGCTCTGCCACGTCGTTGTTTTTGACCGTTGTCACCGACTGACGACCTCCGGCACTGATACAGGAATAGAAGCCGGACTTGACGCTGATGCTGAATCCATCCTTGCCATGAGGCATGGAAGCATTATAGGCTGCGATGCTGTCCGGATTGTTGAGCGGATAGAAGCGACCGTCGTTGTTGATGCCGCCGAAGATGTGTAGGGCGTTGGTCACGGCGCCGTCGATGGTGCCGTAGTCGGGTGAGTTATGGCTGAATCCCGTCATGCGGATGCCCTCATCCATGAGGATGTTGTTATACTGGCAGTAGATGATTTTATAGTTGTCGCCGCCTTTCATGGCGATGGTGAGATTCTCGAAGCGGGTGTCTCCCCAGATTGGCAGACCTCTTGACGCTCCCATAATCTCTATCTTGCCTTCGTAGTCCTTGTCCCACTTGCCAGTGATGGTGGTATTGCGGAAGAGCTGGGGATTGTTGCGCTTTGCATTTGCCCAGTCGTTGTAGGTAAGAAGGTTCTCGCCTTTATAGTTTTTAGTTAGGCAGAAACCGTCTTGGGTGACAGTAGAAGAACTGGTGCCCATAAGGACGATGGTGTTCTCGTCCCACGAACCTTTGGCTGACAGCTTGCTGTAGGCTCCATTCCATGTAAGCATAGGCTTGTCGGGAGTGTAGCCCCATGAGTCGTCCGTAAGATTGTCTTCGCCTTTCTTGTAGGTCTTGCCTTCGGTTGTGGTGAAATCGGCAGGGCACAGATAAACCACCACCGAGGCACTCACATATTTCTCAAGCAATACTGATGAGCCGCTCTTTACCGTAACCTTACAGTAATACTTGCGTCCTTTGGAACTGTCCGTAGGGCGTGTAACCGTGTTCTGCGAAGTGGGGATGGAGGTCAGGCGCTCCGTACCGTTATACCATTCGTAGGTGATGTCCAGCCCAAGCTCGTCGTTAGTGAGACCTTCCTCGGAGTCGTTGGTGACGTTGACGGTGAAGTCACGCTTGCTTGTCGTAAGACTTGCCGTAAGCGTGATGGGGTTGACGATGAGGGTATTGGTGGTGGAGTTGCCGTCGGTGGCATACACCGACTGGACGTATGTCTGACGGGGAAGGGTGAAGGGATTGAGCTTGTCGGTGTTTATCTTCACCGGCTCAGCATTGCCGTGCGACACATACCAGTCGTAAACGTCAGTCATGGCATTACCTTCTTCGTCAACGACGGTGAGCACGTCCTCCTTTCCACGCTCCATCTTCAGAGCTATGGAGCTGAAAGCGAAGCTGTTGGACGTAGCAGAGTAAGCCCAAGGCTTGCGGTCGAGCTTATTGTCGTTGATGTAAGCGTTGGCTATTTCGGTAAAGGTCTTGAAGAACGTCTTGCCCGTAGAGGGGTCGATGTCGGTGGGTTCATGCTCCGTTCCGTCGTTGTAGTTGGTAGAGCCTGATACAGCATTGGCAGGAGAGTAATATAATGTAGCCTTGTTGGATGCAGGAAAACTCTTCTGGTACGAGCTGCCATAGAAAGCAATGACGCTTCCCTTGATGTTGCTGCCGTTTGTTATGATGCCCGGACCATGCACATAGATGTTGGTGGGGAGAATGGTGTAAGAGTTGGTCGAGAAGCTGGTGGCACAACCAATACCGCCAGATATGGTTACCGCTTTCTTGCATGTGGCGTTCTTGTGCATATTCATGCTTACGTCGGCAGAGATGTTGAAGATGCGGTGATAACCGCCGTTGATGTAGCCCACGATACCGCCTATACGGTATACGCTGTTAGCGTCATACGCTTCCTCGTTGTCCGTAACCTTTGAGTTGCGTATGATGATGTTGCTTATCTCGGCGTTCTTGGTAAGGTCGGCAGCTACGACACCAAGCTTTATGGTACCGGTGCCCACGGGGCGATAACCCTTTGTCTTCTCCACGCAGGCTTTCTCGATTACCAGGTTGGTGACGCAGGCGAAGCCAGCTTCGTTGGCAGCTGATCCTGCAAGACGCGAGAAGAGACCCCATGATGCCTCCTGACCGTCTGCATTGGTCCAGCAGATGTGCATGTTGCTTATCTTATGGCCGTCGCCGTCAAACTTACCGGCAAAGAAATTAGGTGTCTTTGGATTCCATGAGCCGATAGGAGTCCACAAAGCCTGGCTAAGGTTGATGTCCTTAGTCAGCTTGAAGTATTTGCCGGAGAAAGACACGCCGTTGTTGACGTCATGTGCAAGCTTAGCTAACTGCATGTCGTTGCTGATAAGGTACGGCTTGTCCTTCGATCCGTCGCCTGACTCATAGCTCTCGGCATAGTAAGGCTTGCCGTCATACACGTTGCCATACACTTTAGGCTCGGCATCGGCTGTGGTGTCCTGCTGCGCCAACACCATCTGGGCGCTGACAAGCAGGAAGGTGAGTAAGAAGAAAAGTTTACGATATATGCAGTTTGAGGGATATACGCTCATATTCAAGTCTTTAAATTGAAGTTTAACTGTTTGCTATGTCCTAAATCAGTCTATCAGCAGATGTCCCGTATAGGCATCCTGGTCTGCCAGCACATACAGATAGCGCGGCTGTATGAGGATGCGGATGGGGTTTATCATTGCTGTCTTGCCCGTTGTGAGGTTGCCGAAGTTTTCCTTGTTAAGGGTTATCACTGAGGTGGCGTTCTTTCGTGTCACCACCGTCTTGCCGTCCTCGGCTATCAGCTCCACGTCGTACGTCACTTTTATTTTGGGAGTGAAGTCAGCGTCGGGGATGGTGAAGAAGTCAGAGCCCCATTGCGTATAGCCCTCAGAGGTGACGATGGCAGTCTGCGTGGCATCGTCGTATGCCTTGCTGCCATAGCCCTTGTAGGGGATGGGCGTATCGACGAACGGTGCGCGATGCACTTCAGACCATCCTATTTCTGAAGCGTTCCAGCTGTTAGAGGCGTTGTTCCACGTATAAGATCGTGTGATGGTGCACGAGGTGGCGAGATTGCCAGAGAGCGTTACGCTATGGATGCGGAAATGTCGGATGGCGTTCATCTTAGCGTCGAGCATGAAGGACAGGCTGTAGCCGGTAAGGGTCTGGTCGAACTTCAGGTTGATGACGCGGTCTTCATTCTCCGTGGTTATCGCTCCCTTGCTGATGGGGAGAGCGCAGATGATGGGTGCTGCCTTCGTGTCGAAGATTATGGGCGATGTGGCGTTCTCCATGGAGAAAGGAAAGGAGAGAATGCCGGTGCCGTTGAGAGTCCTTTTCAGCGTTGCCCCTTCTGTATGAGGCATGTATGCAAAGAAGTTGAATGAGGACGTGTTGGGATAATCAGCCCATCGCTTCGGCGGCGTCGTAGGCCAACTCTGCGTTGAGGCATTGTACGTGGCAGTCTCGTTGCGGAAGATGGGTTCGGCGGCTTCGTTGTCCTGATAGCCGAAGATGCCCATCGTTGCAGGATGGCGCTCAGGACTGTATGCTTCGTAGGGATTGGTGCGGGTGAGAATCTTCTGCGATTGTGCAGAGAATGTGATGTAGCCGTAGCTGTCGGCATGCTGAATGGGCATGTCGGAAGAATCGCAAGCACTGAGACTTGCGAGGGAGATAATAGCTGCTATGGAACTTAGATGCTTCATGCTTGTATTATATATATGTTTTTACCATTCCTGCGTGCCGTTTCCGTCGTTCTTGATTTCGGCACCGGGGAGCCATTGCTCCACTTGCAGGTCGGCGAAGGTGATGTTGTCGCCAACGTCAGACAACTTGAAGATGTAGGTGTATTTGTAGCCTGCCTTCCACTGCATATACTGCGCTGGAACAGTGGCAGACACTTTCTTGCCGCTGATGTTGGCGGTTATGGTGTAAGCGCCCTGCTCGTAGGGGATGTTGGCGAGAGGCGGCACGTAATACCATTTCTGGTAGAGGGTGGGGTCTTTGAGGATGTGGACAGCGTCCGACGGCTCCTCATAGGGGACGGTGAGGAGAATCTGACCAGTGGCATCGGTTGATGCGGGCGCCATCGTGATGACGGGCTGCTGGCTTGAGGGGATGCCAGTGAGGGGATAGGTGGCGTGGATGGTGCCACGGAGAGGGGTGTCTGCCTTGGATGAGTCGTCAAGGAAGCGGCTGTCGCTGAACTGTATGTTCCTCATTGTGACGCTCTTCGTGCCGTTGGGATAAGTGAAGCGGAAGCGCACCTTGGCGATGATGGGGGCGAAGGTGAGCGTCACGCACGATCCGTAAGCGGGCGATGAGGCTGATGTGCCGTTGGAGGATGGGGTGGCAAGCCAGAGACGGCTGGCGTATGGGGACGATGTGGCTGTGGCAGCATCGGAATATTCAAAGGGAAAGGAGAGGCTGACGTTGGGGGCAGCGGCAGTCGGGGCGGTGACGGTGATGTCGGAACGGAAGGGACTGTAGGCGAAGAAGCGATAGCTTGTGGCAGAATGGTCCCAGTATTTTATGGTTTGCGGAGTGGTGAGCAATGGGTTTTCGATACCCACGTATTCCCAGTCGGCAGTGTTGGAGGCGGTGTTGCCCGCGCTGCCCTGAGTGAAAAGGACCTTATAGCCGTCCATCACAATCTGTGACGACGATAAGGCGGAAACGTCTGATACGGTCTTATATCCCCAGACGCGGAACGAAGTGAAAAGTGTTTCGAGGCCGGTGTTTGTGGTACGCGTTGTGGGTGCATCCTGCCATGTACCGTTGGCACCGCCGAATGCGATTCCCACGTTTGGCTTAGGCTCTGGTGTCTCTGGTTTATCCTGTTCTGAGGAGCAGGATAAAAGGCATAAAGCCGAGATAAAAAATGACAAGATGCGGAAGTTTTGCATGTCTTTTTTTCGTTGTGTTTTTTAACATAGGAACCGGACGGGGAGAATTTCCCCGTCCGGTTGTCATCTTTTGAACTTCAGCCCTTCTTCCCTTTAAAGGCATGTGGGGCTTATTTACGATAGTTCAGTATATTTTTACTTTGTTATTTTGTCGCAGCTTTTACTTCTACAACCTTATAGGCGTAAACGGCTGGAGTTGATTCGTCTGCTGCTGCAGCTTGTACCAGATACTGGATAGCATAGAAACCTGCTGCATCTGGAGTGAATGAAAGATACTTGTTAGCTGCAAGTGTAACATTACCAACTGTTGTTTCTGTTGTATGAACAGTTGTTGTAATCTTGGTGCCATTCGTGATTTCTGCTTTTACAACTTCTGAAACCTGGAGCTCAGCCTCGTTTCTTTCCTTTGAAAGCTTATAAACCTGAACATTACCAACTGCTGTGCCACCAGTTGTAAGTGTATTTTCTTTACCATCTTTGTCAGTAGCAGTAGCATAGATAGCCTCGCCTGTCTTATACTCAACAGAGGCATCTGTTACCGAACTCTTCTGATAAGTTGTGATAGATGGAGTTGAAACTGTTGTCACAGTACCCTGCATAGCGTCTGTTGATTCTTTCACAGCTGCATCGAAAGTGATAGGGTAGAGACCCGCTTTGTTAGGATCATCACCTGTATAGCCATTAGTGTTCTGTGAAATCTTGAAGAGGTATGTATAGCGAGTATTTACTTCCCATTTACTGAATGCTGCAGGGATAGCAGCTGTTGCACCAGTAACCTTGATAGTCTCGCCTGAGTGATCATCTGAAGTCAGAGTATAGTCACACTTGATTAGGATTGGGGCAGCTGTAGTAGCAGAAGGTGTAGGGATTACAGTGAAGTAACCTTTATCTGACATATCTTTGTCTGTACCATAGAGTGTCGCAATGGCCTCTGTTGATGTTGTGGCAAGAGTTCCCAACATACCTGCATACCAGTTTTTTCTCTTTTTAAGTTGTCCATTATCTGTATATTCGAAGGTGTATGAAAGTTTTGTCCAATCATAATTTACAGTACCTATGATTCCCTCTCCACCTACAAAGTAGTCTGGTTTAGCAGAAGTAAGGATGATGTTCTTGCTTGTAGCTTTTACGTCTTCAGCTTCATAGAATTTTATTTCTGTAATAGAATATCCAGGAATAATCTCATAAATACCTACGCGAACCATAGCCTGCTGACGATTAAATACAAATTGTACAGGCTTTTGGTAGTCTTTCTTGGCAACTATTATTGGAGTAGCTACATACACAGGATCTGTCTTGAGAGCTGTTTCTGTGTTGTTGGCATTGATATGACCTGCGAGACCAGTTATGGTAGCTGATGGAATTTTCATACCTACATTATCTGCATCTTTATTTTTATTGTATGTGAAAGCAGAAATTGGTGAACCTGCAACGAAGTGATACTCTTCAGCTGCGTAGTCCCAATACTTAATATATTGGTCGTCTTTTAACGTGACATTTTCATTACCATGAGTCGTACCCTTAGTTCCTACATACTCCCATCCATTAGTATTTGAGGTAGTGTTTTTTGCATCATCATACCAAACAGAATAATTAGTGAATGAAGGTTCAAACTTATCTACCTCGTTTTCACTCATCTTCTTCACACCATACACTTTGAACTGGTAGTCGAGCATTTGGGCTGCATTTCCAGTGTTAGATGTGGCACGAGTTATCTTACCTGCATCACCACCGAAATTAATTGCAGATAATGCATTTTGTCCGTTTCCTGAGTTCTCACCCAAGAAGTCGTCGCTTGAGCAGCTGGCGAGCGCCAATACTGAAGCGGCATAAAGAAAATACTTGTTCATAATCTTTAAATAAATAATAGTTTGTATTGTTTTGTTTATTAAAATCTTGAATACATATATATGTTGTTACATATCAAATTCCCATTGCTTCTCCTCGAAGTCTTCCACTACGGCATCAAAGCCTGAACCACCGGATCGGTTAGGGATGGGTACTTTGTCCATGTCAAGCTCCACGGTTATGACGCCACCACGATAGAGCCGGCGCACTTGGTTGGTGACGTCGAAGACAATGGTGGAGTCCTTACCGTTATAGAACTGCATCTTCACGTCCACGTAGTGTCGGTTGTTGAGGTCTGCCTCTGCCACCTTCTCCAACGACTCAAGGTAAGAACGTGTGTCGAGCTTGTAGGGATTGAGCTTTGGCATTCCGAAGGTCAGCGCCTTGCCACCTATCACGTCCACCGTCTCACCCTTCTTGTCCGTCACGTCCTGCTTCATTCGCATGTAGAAGTTGACGGTGATGGCGTCCGATCCGGTCACGCCCGTATTGACATTGACGGAGCGAGCCATGCCGCTGAGGTTGGCGTTGCCGTCGATGGAGGTAACCTTTCTGCCGTTGCGGTTGTTATGATGGAGAATCACTTGCACTAAATATATATAAGTTAGGGGCTGGAGTTGTGTTTCGAGCGTACGTACCCAGCAGTTGCGCTCCTCATCGAAGACGAATCCGTCCAGATTCTTGTCGATGTCGATGCCCTTTTCGTAGCTGGAGAAGAGTTCCTCCGGCTGATAGAACGAGTGGGTAAAGTGTGGCGCGTTATACGAAGACGGATTCATGGTCTGTCCTGTGTATGCCGTGACATAGTCGTACGTGGAAGTCTCGTCAATGCGCACACTCTGCACGCCGTCGGGAGTGTCAATGTAGTTCCATGCAAGGATGTCCCAAAAGCCGAAGTCGTACTTGGCGTAGATGGAGTTGCCGCTGATGGTGTGCTTGTAAGGAGAGCGGTGGGTGCCGTACTGTGTGCTGCCAGTGAAATAGCGTCGCACCTCGAAGGCTGTAGGCTCCGTATAGCCTATAGGACCGAACATCGAGATGTCTGTATCGTCCCAACCGTACGTCCATTCCGCCTGCCAGTCATATTCGACGTCGTACTTGAACAGATAGTTCCATACGACCTTCAGATTGAGGTCGACGGCAGGAATCTGCATATCAATATCTTTTCCGCCTTGATGAAGATGAAGCATCGGTTCGCGCTCGCAACTTGTTGTTGCGAGACACGAAACGACGAGGCATATAGCCATTATCCTATTAATCATCATTACCTTATTTCTTCTTAATGTTCCGTCTGTAGAGCAAGTCGTAACTAAGCGTTATCTCCAGTCGGGTGGGTCCCAACCATGAGTAACGATGCTGCCTCTTGCGGAAGTCCTTGGCATCGCCGTACCATTTATAGTAATATTGCTCCGTGTCCGTGTCGGGGTCGACAGGGCACTTCCATTGATAGGGATCGTAGAGCGTGTGGAGATATCCAGCCTGCAAGCCGAACTCCAGTCGCCAATGTTCAGAACGTCCCAACGGCATCACATATCCTATGCCCATTCCGGCGCCCCAACCTTCGCCTTCCCATCCGCGCTTTTCTCCGAAGCATATATTATATAGGTAGGCGTGCGCGTAAAGGCTGAAGTAGAGTCCCTTGAAAGCAGCTCCTTGTCCCAACGGACGCTCACGGATGTCGCCGCTTCGCAGATAATAGCGGGTGTGGAGCTGATAATTGCGTAGCTGAAAGTACTTGTGGTCGTCGTAGTGCTGCCACCACGGACCATCAAAACTCGCTCCGTACGTGAAGTGACCGTGAAGCGGGTAATACTCAATAGCCACATTGGGGATGGGGCAGAAGCGATCATAGCCCGGCATGTAAGCGAAATCGAGGAGCAGATTGGTCTTAACGCTCAATAGCTCGCGGCGTGGCAGAACCGTATAGTCGCTGTATGTAAAAGCGGGAATGTCAAGCTTAACATTATTCGGGACGGTTGTCGGCATCACTGCCAAAGGCTGTGACATCAGACTGTCGTTATCCAAGCCAAGAAGCTGCCTCTTGTCTATCGCCATTATTCGCACGGCACGCAGTACTGGGTAATACTCCTTGAGCACGTAACGCCATAGCTTACCGCCGTCATATCGCTTCATCGCCTCTTTAAGGCGAGCGGTGTTGTCGCCATAACGGTTCATGAGCGAGTCGACCTCATGAAATCTCTTATCCTTGCCGATGCGCATCAGCGTATGAAGGAGGGCGTAGTCTTCGGGTACGACATTATAGCGTATGCGGTCCTTGCTGATGCCGTAACTGCCGAGCAGTCGGTCCACAGAGGCACGACGTCCCTTCGCCAGACGACAGTTGTTGTCGTATGGACCTTCAGGTGATGCCGTGGCACGTCCAAGGACGATACCTCTATCGCCCAACGCTTCAAGTTGAGGAATAAGGACTTCTGTTATCCACTTCCTGTCTTGATCGCTGATGTTCATTCTGTTTACAATAAATTGGATGGGACGCGAATTTCGGACAAAGGTGCTGTCAGTGGTCTTAACCTGAGCTACCGTGTCCATAGCGAAGCATGAAATCATTGTAATTATCACTATAAGATATTTCACTTACCGTAAAATCGTTTGTAATCCTGACTCAATTTATGTTAATTCGTTGAAGAATAATGCTTAATCCCAACATATTCTGACTGCAAAATTATAAAAAATGCAATAATTACAATGCTATTGCATATAGTTTTTTTAAAGTAATATTGTTATATTATGTTAATGGCTTAAGTGTGATATATCATAAAAAAACTCCTTAAAAGGAAAAAAACATTAACAGTTTTAATGCTTTTGCCTTTCAAGGAGTAACTTGTTTGTTTTTTTTCTTATTATAAGAATAGCGTGTTACATTCTTATTTAAGGCGGAAGATATTCAGCGAGTTAGCCGGTATCTCCACTACGCCACCATCAGAAGAAGTGGTGACAAACGTCTCGGTGGGGTGGACGTTTGTGGGGTTGTCGATGGTGTTTTCCTCCTGACCGTTCTTGGCTGTGAGGCGAATTAGCTTGGCGCCCTTGATGGTCTTGCCCTGTAGACAGATTTCGGCTGTGGTGTTCTCACTGCTGGTGTTGGCTACCTTAAGGATAACCTCGCCGGTATTTTCGTCGAGAGTGGCAGTGGAGAATACGCCAGGCAGCGTATTGGCGCGGAGCTTTGTGGCGAATATCTGCTTGCCGTCAAGACTTGCGTAGACGCTGTCGCCAACCACTTTCAGCTCGATGTCGTACCAGCGACCCGTCTCAATGGTTCCTGAGACAGTGGCAGCCTGACCCTTTGCGCCGTCGACAATCTGCTCGATGCCGTGCTGCGTGTTGTTCCATCCGCCAAGGTTGAGCCAGCAGTAGTTCTTGTCGTCCACGTAATTGAAGATAAGCATGAAGCCCTCGTTGCCTGAGTCCTTGCGTGCTCTTACCTTATATATATAGCCGTCAGCAGTAATCTCACCGGGGTTGAGACGTATGCAGCTCTCGCCATTGGACGTCTGCTTGATGATGCCACCGTCAACTTTCCAGTCGCCGTTAATGTCTGTGGGAAGTTCCTGCAGAGTCATAGGCAGAGCCTTGCCCTCAGCATCTGTGTAGCCCTTGTCTTCGAATGAAGCCTGCGTAGCCCATGTGCCCATACCCACGCGGCATACGGCCGGCTTGACCTGCGACTCTCCGTATGAATAAGGATTGTCCTGCTTTACGTTGAGCACACGAGTGCCCACGTTGTTAGCCATGAGGTTCTGAACGTAGTAGGACGGTGTGCCGAACACGCGGTCAGACGTGAACTGAATCATGTCAGGAGCCCACATACGGTCGTTGAGGTTGGCGAAGATAGGAGCGTATGATGCCATCGTAACGATGTCGCTGTTGTTCTCGATGCCCATCATATAGACAGCCTCGCCGAGAGCGGCGTCAAGCGAACCCATATTGCCGAAGCCCTGTGTGACGGCATACTCGCCGACGTAAATCTCCGGACCCTTACGGTCGTAACCGTCATACTTGCGGAAGTTCTCGGCAAACCAAGCCGGATTGCGATAGTAATGCTCGTCGAGCAGTTCCACGCTTTCGTTGCTGTCCCATGTGGGATTGTCATCGCCCCATGCCACTACGTTGCCGATGAGGTGCATGTTGGGATACTTGGCGAGGACAGCGTCCTTGAACTTCTTGAAGCGCTCATAGTAATGGTCGCTCTGAAGGGCAGGGTCGGGCTGGTTGTTCTCATTGCCAATCTCGAGATACTCGATGTTGTAAGGCTCTGGATGACCGTTCTTTGCACGCAGCGCTCCGTACTTGCTTGTGACAGGACCATTGGCATACTCCAAAGCGTTCATACATTCGTCAATCCAAGGCTGGATGCTGTCCACGGGAGTCATGCCACCGTGCCACAGTCCAACGTTCACCACGTAGAGCGGTTTGGCGTTAAGGTCTTCGGCAAGCTGCAGGTATTCGTCAAATCCCATGCCGTCGCTTGTGCGATAACGCCAGTTGACGTTCTTATGTCCCGGACGTTCTTCGATGGGACCGATGGTCTTCTCCCAATGGAAAGCGTTCTCAGGCGACTCCTGTCCTTCCACGTAGCAACCGCCGGGGAAGCGTACGAACTTGGGACGGATGTTATAGAGAAGCTGTGCAAGGTCGGGGCGCAGACCGTTCTCGCGATTCATGAATGTAGGCGGGAAGAGGCTGACGACGTCCAGTGTGATGGTGCCCTTGCCGTCGAAGACCAGTTCGAACTGAGCTTTAGGGTCGTTGGCGTTGGCAGTAAGCTTAGCAGTGAACTTGCTCCATTTCTTTCCCATCTTAGCGTCCACGGCTGTCTCGGCATACACGCTCTTGCCATCGGCGCTGACGAGGCGAGCCTTAACGCCGCCCTTGTAGCTTCCTTTAGCCCAAAGAGACAACTTGTAAGTTCTGCCCTGCACGGCATTGATGCCCCAGAAACCCTCGTTGACGAGAGAGGCAGTGGCGTTCTGACGTGCAGCGACGTTTATCTGAAGAGCCTTGCCCTGAGCGTTGTTGAGCAGAGCCTTGCTGACGAGTTGCGTAGAGATGGTTGCTCCGTCTGCAGCCTTTGTGTGCCATGTGGGAGTGGCATTGTCGCTGTCCTCGAACGAACGGTTGCTGATAAGCTCGGCGTAGAGACCGCCGTCCGCAGCATGATTGATGTCCTCGAAGAAGATGCCGTAGAGATTAGGCGACACCTTAACGCCGGGATTGGCTACATCAACGTTTATCTTCACTTGGGCGTTTGCCGTTAAAGCAGAGGCAAGCAACGCCGAGAGGAGAATGTTATTTGGTTTCATTTTTTTTCTTTTATCTTTTGTTGTTTATGGAATGGTTGAGTGTTAAAGAGTTGGCCAACCGTCGGCAGTCCAACTGATTTTCTTCTGTATGAGTAGTGGGGCGCCGTTCTTCTGCATGCTGTAGCCGTGGCAAACGAACCAGTCGCCGTCTGCGAACGAGTAAGCTGCGCAGTGTCCTGCTGCCTCAAACTCACGCTTGTCGCCTTCAAGGAAGATGTTGCCGCCACCCTCACGCATATCCTTGCCGTTACGGTCGAGGTAAGGACCAGCCACTTTCTTGCTTCTTCCCACTGCCACACGGTAGTTGCTCTTAGCGCCGCGGCAGCAGTAGTCCCAGCTTACGAACAGATAATAATATCCGTCGTGCTGCATTATGAAGGGAGCTTCAATGGCATTGGAGCCGGCAAACTCTGATGTAGGATTAGGTTCGGCAGTGGTGTCGCCCACGGCATGACGTCTTGCTATGGTAACGGGCTTGGCGCCACGCTTTACGTGTAAGGAGCGGTCGAGCTGTATGAGCTGGATGCCGTCCCAGAACGATCCCCACGTCATCCAAGCCTTGCCCTTCTTGTCAACGATGAAGTTAGGGTCGATGGCGTTCCAGTTGTCGCGGTCTCCCTTTGAAGCCACGATGCATCCTTCGTCCTTCCATCCGTCCGCATTGGCGAGCGACGTATAGCTGAGCAATCCTATAGCTGACGTGTTTTTCCCGAATGTGGAGCAAGAGTAAGCCATATACCACTTGCCGCGATACTTTATGACGTCGGGAGCCCAAATGTGAGTCTCAAATCCCGGAACGCTGTCGCGGGTCCATGCCGGTATCTTGCCTTCCGTCAGTAAGCCTTCAGGTTTGATGGTCCAGTGGCGGCGGTCCGAGGATGTCATCTGTGTGATGCCGTGTCCGGTGCAGTAGAGATAATACTGACCGTCCTCGAAAGCCATCACGGGGTCGTGCACCATTGGCGTATCGACAGCGAGAGGAGCCGTCTGGGCGCTTGCCTGAGCCGTATTAAAGAATGGGGCAGTGGCAAGAACCACTGCTCCATAGATGTATTTCTTGAGATTCATATTTAATAGAGTATCTCTTATGAATGTTTTTACTTATTAACGAACTTGCGTCCGTTCACAATTACGATGCCCTTGTATGAGCTGTCCACCTGCTGACCGTTCAGATTATACCACTTGCCGTTGCCCTCAGTCTTCTTGGTGATGACGTACGGAGAGTTGATGCCAGTGGCTAAGCTTGATCCGTCGATGTACGAACCTTCGTTAACGAAGAACAATACTACCTTGTCCTCAGGCTGTGTAAGCTTCATGCTGAACGAATAGTTGTAGACCTTCTTTGTGGTAGTGGTGATGGTGGATGTCATCTTCACCACATTGCCGGAGGTTAATTCTACATTCATATCCACTAACGAACCGTCCATATCTTCAACGAATGTGTCCCAGTTGTAGTCGCTCTGGAGGGTAAACTCAACGTTGGATGAGTTGTCATTAGTATTGCCACCAGCAACTGTGAACCATCCGTAGTTGTCGTTACGGAGAACGAAGTGTTCGCCATATCCCTCAGCACCGCGCTCAGCGTTGGCAGCCACAAGGCACCAGTTGTTCCAGTTTGCCACCTTGTTGCTGTAGTTATAGAACTTAAACTCTGCCTTGCCGCCCTTCTTGAGAGTGTAATAGTCCTTCGAGAAGTTGGTCCACCAGGCTGCTGAGGTGTTCTTCTCCATCGACTCGGGGAAGTAAACGTCAGCGTCCTTCTCTGCTTCTGCCTCCACAACTATGGTGTAGTCCTTAGTGTAGACGTAATCGTCCTTTGAGACTATCATTGTCATCGTCACTTCACCCTGACCCTTTACCTTTCCGTCGCTTGTGAGGATGCTCTCGTCGCTCGACTTCCATGAGATGTTAGTGCCGAGCTTACCCTCTGTGGGCAGAACCGGAGTCTCTTCCAAAACAGTGCCGTCGTCGAACGGAAGGTTAATCTTGTTGGCTGTGTACTTGATGGCAGCCTTAGCGTCAGCCTTCACAGCCCAAACCTCCTGCTGCTTTGTATAGCTCTTCTGACCCAATGTGGTGGAACCGCTTGAAGAAGAGAGAGCAGCAATGGCGATGGCGGGGATATTGGTATAGTCGATGGTCTGGCGAACCAGTACGCCACGATAAACCACGTCGTCAATGGTAAGAGCTATATAGTCAGTGCCTGCTGTGCGCTCCCATGTGCCGTTCTCGGCACCGCTGATGGTGCCGTCGGCATTGAGGCGGATGTTGACGGGAGTCTCATAAGCCTTGGCTTCCGTGTTCTGACCATACTCATGGCGGAGGAACTGATAGTCGCCGGCTATCTCGGTGTCTGCGATGGAAGCCTTTGTGGCGATGTCGTTGTTGGTGATTGTCTCGCCGTCAAACTCGAACGGAGCAGCCATAATCCAACCCTCATCGTTGAGGAAGAGCTGATGAACGCGAACCTCATGACCCTCGCCCTTGTTGGTGAAGCGTGAGTGATAGACCACGAACGAGCGTCCTTCCTTGTCTGTGAAAGCAGAATTGTGACCCTGCGCAATTTCTGCACCCGACATCGGATCCCACTTATAGCCTCCGAAGAGCAGCACGCCGCGGTTGTCGACTGCAGTGGCGCTATAGTTCATAAGGTAGCGTTTGAAGACAGCTGACGTTCCGTTGCAGTCAACGTAAGGTCCTTCGGGATTGTCCGAACGGAACACGCGCATCTGATAGCCGCCGGTGCTGACGAGTCCGCCGTAGCTCATGAAGAGGAAATAATGTGAACCAATCTTCTCTACGTAGCTTGCCTCGCCCGATACATAATAGCCGCCGGCTATCTTCTTGCCGAAGTAGGGGTCGCTTGTGGTGTTGGCGCTGGCAGCAGTGGATGTAGCTGCTTTGCCATTAACCTCGTAAGGATATGTGTAAGTATAGTCGCGCAGACCGTTGTTCTTGTCGAGACGCAGCAGGAAGATGCCGCCTGACCATGATCCGTAGCTCATCCACAGATTGTCCTGATCGTCGTAGAAAACGCACGGGTCGATGCAGTTAGGCCAGAACGATCCCCACTTGTCACCTACATTATATCGCTCGGGCAGGGAGGTTTCGCCTGTGGCAATGGTGAAGTCGGTGTTCTTCCAGTCATCGGCAGCGGCATATCCATTGTGTGCATACTTACCTAAGAAGCCGGAGAATACTACCGGACCCTGATATTTCCATGGACCTTCTACGTTGTCGCTTGTGAAGCAGACGATGCTCGAAGCCCAGTTGTCACCGTTGAGGCTCATATACATACACCACTTCTTCATCGTCTTGTTGTAGATGACGTCGGGTGCCCACTGCATGCCCTTCACAGTGTTGCCTTTCTTCTGCCATCCGTGAGCGTCGAAGTTGCCGAACGTAACGGTCTTGCCCGCATGGTCCTTTACGGATGTCACGGCGTGTGTGGCATAAGCGTCAGAGTAGTTGACGAGCGTGCCGCTCAAATTGCAGAAGAGGCTGTTGGTGGCAGTGGCGTTTTCCTCGCCAGCTTTAAATACGGTCCACTCCTGATAGTGCTCTGCGGCAGTGGGCTTGCCCTTGCCAAGATGAGAGCCATATATATAATATGTAGGGGATGCGGGATTTGTGATGTTGTCAATGACGATGGACGGGTCATGACAAACCACGCGCTTGTTATATTGGCGGGCGCTGTAAACTCCCTGCAAGTCAGCGTCGGTGACAGTGGTCTGCGCTGCGGAAGAGAGAGCGGAGAATGCGAATATGGGAAGTAATAGATTCTTCATAAGACTATTTTAAATTTGAAAATTGAGAGTTAGGAGTTGAGAGTTATGATATGTAACGTATTAATATTTTTATCAATGGTAATCATAACTTTCAACTTCCAATTCTCAACTGATTTTACTTATGTCTTCTTGCCTTGGCTGCTGAGCCGAACACGAGGTGGCTGCCGTCCACTGTGAACGAAACGTAGAGGTCGTTCGGGTCGATGGTGTTGATGCCGAGGTAAGACTGGTAGGTCTCTGTGCCGTCATTGCCGGTAACAATGGCCTGGATGTCAGCGGTGCCGTTGTTGCAGTTTGTGACGTAAAGCTTAACCTTGGCGCCGTTCATTGCAGCGAGCCAGCCAGCCCAGTCTGCGTACGATTCGAGCTGAGTGCCTATCGGGGTGCAAGCTGCGTAGCCGTTGCCCCAGCCGTAGTTGTCGGCACGTACAACTCCATATTCGGGAGCTGTCTTGGCTGCATCGCGGAGGATTACCACGTAGTTGTTCCAGTTGCCTGCACCAGATGTGTAGTTGGTGAAGTTGAACTCGCGTGTTGCACCAGCCGGAACCTTGATGTCGTCTGTGAATACTGACCAGAACGCGTCAGAGCAGTTGGCTGCACCGAGAGAGGTTGGCTCCGGAGTGGCGGCAGTAACCTTCGACTCGTTCACCTTAACTGTCACCTCAGCAGTCTTGCCGCCGTTGGCAGTGATTACCACCTTGTGCTCGCCAGCCTTTGCAGGAACAGTGGAGAAGGTGAGCTTCGAGTTGTCGAGCACCTCTGTGCGTCCGTCCTGATAAGTTCCCTTCACCTCCAAACCAGTAGCGTCGAATGCCAGTGTGCGCTCCACACCGAGGATGGCGCTTGAGTTGTAGAAGTAATAGTTGGTGTGCTTCGGCTTGCTTGTCACCTCAATCTTCACAGGAGTGTCAACCACCTTGAAGGCTGCGCTTGCGTTGATGGTCTTGTCTGCCTGCTTGTTGAGGAGAGTTTTGTTGAGCGTAGCAACGATATACTTGTCGCCGAGAGTGTTGAAGTCGGGCACTACCATGAACGTAAGGTCGCTTGCAGAAATCTCCTTGACAGTTCCGCCGTCGTATGTAACCTGGGCCTTTATCTGTGATGTGAAATCAGAAAGCTCAGTACCGAGGTTAACCTCTGCCGGAACATCAGTAAGTTCCATTGAGACAGGCTGCTGGTCAACGGCGTCTGTTACGTCCATCTCATCCTTGTCGAAGACGTAGTAACATCCGTCAACTGTGAAGTCGAGATAAAGATCAGCAGATTCAACGGGGATGCCTGTATATTTCTGCTGCGAAACCAGACCTTCTGTTCCTACTACGTCAGCCACAACGTCGCAGGTGTTGTCGCCATAGTTGGTTACTGTGACCGTAACCTTTGCGCCGTTCATCTGAGCGAGCCAGCTTGCCCAGTCGCCTGAAGCAGTGTTGCTGTGAGTGCAGGATGCGTAGCTGTCGCCCCATCCATAGTCGTCCGAGCGGAGGCAGCAATACTCTGTCTTGTCAGCCTTGCGGAGCACCACTACGTAGTTGTTCCAGTTGCTTGCAAGTGAAGAGTAGTTGGTGAAGGTAGTGGAGTATACCTTGTTGCTCTCAATCTTGATGTCCTGATCGAGGTGAGCCTCCCACCATGCTGATGAGCAGTCTGTATTTCCGAGTGTGGTCGGCGAAATCTTCGCAGCCTGACCCTTGTTGGCATTGGCGATGGAGTCGGCGCGTTCTGTAAGCCAGTCGGGACCGTTAACGTTGAATATGTCGCTGCCCTCGCATCCGGTCAGTGCTGTCATCGCTAAAGCGGCGGCGCAGAATACGGATGCCAATTTGCTTATATGTTTCATAATAGTATTTGCTAATATTTAATAATGTTGTTTTTACTTGCTGAGTCTTGTAACCGGGTGAACCGTCCAACCCTTCTCCTTGAAGTAGGGAGCATTGTCTGTTGAATTGTTGGCTGAGTTGCCGACGAGGTTCGGGTTGTTATTTATAAGGTTCTGCGAGATGGGCAGGAACTCATGGCCGGGAACGAAGTAGTCAACCGGGCTGATTACCTTGTCGTCGCTACCATACTCAGAGTATGAAACCGGGTCCGTGGGCAGGAAGTTGATGCCGAGACGCACAACGCTGTGCTCCTTCAACTGCTGCAGACGGTCAGCGTCATAGAAGAATCCCCAACGGAGAAGGTCGAAACCGCGACCGAACTCACAACCGAACTCCTTCGGACGCTCCACGTTGGCAATCTGCTCGAAGAGCTTGTCCTTCGTGTCGAAGTCGGCAAGCTTGAGCTTGGCGAGGTTAGCACGCTGGCGTACTTCGTTAATCCAGTCGATGGCCTGCTGTGTAGGTCCGTTCACCTCGTTCTCGCACTCGGCAGCGCGGAGCAGAACGTCAGAATAACGCATCATGCGGAGGTTGATGCCGCAGTGCAGACCGGTGGTAACAGTGCTATATAAGTTGGTGCGGATGTTGGTCCACTTTGCGATAGGAATGCCACCGTTGATGTTGTTGGTGACGAGAGTGTCCTGCGGAGTAAGCTTCTGTGTGTAAGCCACGTTGCCGTTCTCGAAGCCTTCCCAGTCCTTCTCGTATGTGCAGAGAGTCCAGTAAAGACGCGGATCGAGCTTGCCGGCTGTTGTGCGTTCGCCCTTGAAGAGCTGATAGAGCCAAGGCGAAGCTGAGAGGTCAGCCCAACCGCCGAAGCGTCCCGGGCAGAGGTTCGACTCTATGGCGTGACCCTGAGTGGCGTTCGGAGAAGTGTTCACCGGTGTCCATTCGTCGTCGGTGCCCTGTGTGCCGTAGTCGAGATACTGCACCTCGAAGAGGCTCTCGGCATTGTTCTCGTATGCCGAACCCTCGCGGAAGTTGTCGCCATAGTTAGCCATGAGCGAGTACTTACCATACTTCTTGTTGATGATGTCCTTCAGCACAGCGAGAGCGTCGCTATACTTGTGGCGCTGCATAAGAGCACGGGCGTAATAGCCGGCAGCGGCACCGCATGTGGCGCGGCCCTTTGCCCACTCGCCGCCCTCTTCGCGTGAGGGGAGCAGCGTGATGGCTTCCTTCAGGTCTGCCTCCACCTGATCGAGCACCTCATCGTATGAGTTGTTCTTGCCGTACAGACCGTCCAGTGTTGAGTATGTGTCGTAGTCGGTGATGAGCGGCACGTTCTGGTAATAGCCGGCGAGGTTATAGTAAGAGAAGGCGCGGAGGAACAGAGCCTGACCCTTGATGCGCTTCATGCTCTCTGAGAGGGCAGCGTCGTCGTTCCCTGTGCGTGAGAGGATGAAGTTGCATACGTTGATGGTGTAGTAAGCCTCACGCCAGGGCCACTCTGTTATCTCGTTGGTGATAGGAGCGTTGAAGTTGTCGAACTCGAGGTACCATACCTGCGAAGCGTTCCACACCTCGTCGCCGCGAGTCATGTCGATGGTGTATCCCACACGACCCGTAGAGCCTTCGATACGTATGTGGTTGTAAGCAGCGATGACACACTCCTCGAGGTCGTCAGAGGTGAACTTGTCCGTGGTCTGCTGGTTGGGGTTGGTAAGCTCCAACTTGTCCTCACAAGAAGTCAGCGACATGGCGCTCAGACCGAGGAATGCTGCAAGTGCATAATTATATAGTTTCATAATTGGATTTACGTTTAATCGGTTATTGGTTTTTTATTAGAATGTGAAGTGCAGACCAGCCATGAAGCTGCGTGCGCTTGGGAACGAGCAGAAGTTGTAGCCCGGTGTGAATGTGCCGCCAGCGTAGTCGACGTTATATCCCTTATAGCCAGTGAAGGTGTAGAGATTCTGAGCCGAAACGTATACGCGTACGCCGCTTACCAAGCCTCTGAACCACTGGTCAGGGAAGTTGTATCCCAGTTCCACGTTGGCGATCTTCCAATATGCTGCGTTCTGAATCTTGCGTGAGCTGAAGAGGTCGTTCCATGCGAGAGTGGCCTTGTTGGCAGCGTATGTGCGTGGTACGCTTGAGAGGTATGTAGAACCGTCCTCAGAGAAGCGGTTGGCGTCAGCCATAGCCACGTCCTTGTTGCCCCAGCCATAGCAAGAGTTGAGGCTGTTATAGATGTCGTCGCTTACATGATAGTTGAGCACGCCGTATGTAGAGATGCTCAGGTCGAAGTTCTTATACTCCATGTGAGCGCTCAGTCCGAAGTTCACCTTTGGCAGACCGCTGCCGAGAACTGTCTGGTCGTAAGCGTCAATAACGCCGTCAGGCTCGCCGTTAGGACCAGAGATGTCCTTGTAGAGGCAGTCGCCGAGGTTGGCACCCTGCTGTGTGGCGTGATTGTCGAGGTCGCTCTGTGTGCGTGCGATGCCTTCGTAAACCCAACCGTAGAACTGACCGATCTCCTGACCTACGTATGTGGCGTAAGCGCCAGTGATGTATGAAGTTGTGCCGAAGCCGAGTGACGTAACCTTGTTCTTCAGTGTGCTGAGGTTGGCAGAAACGTCATACTTGAACGGATGGTCGTGGTTGCGGTAAGTGGCAGAGAACTCGAAGCCGCTGTTTTCCATAGAGGCAGCGTTCATCGTAACGGTAGCGTTTGCCACACCAGTCTGTGTAGGAACCGGAACTCCGTAGAGAAGGTCCTCAGAACGGTTCTTATACCACTCTGCTGTAAACTCGAAGCGGTTGTTGAACATGGCGAGGTCGATACCGATGTTGGTTGACTTCTTCTTCTCCCAAGCGATGTTCTTGTTGACGAACTCAGAAACGGCAGAACCCGTAACGACGTTATTGCCGAAGCTGTAGGTCATATTGTTACGCTTCATTGTCGCCATATACATATACTCGCCGATGTTCTCATTACCGAGCACACCATAGCTGGCGCGGATCTTAGCCATGTTGACAATCTTCTTGCTGATGGGGAAGAACTTCTCCTTGTCCAAACGCCAACCTACTGACACTGAAGGGAATGTGCCCCAACGGATGTCCTTGGTAAGACGTGAGCTACCATCGCGACGGATAACTGCAGAGAGCAAGTACTTCTCGTCATAGTTGTATGTCAAGCGGCCGATGTAAGAGGCGAGCGCGTGGCGATATTCGTAAGACTCTGAGTAAGTGTTGGCTGCGTTCTGAAGCTGGAGGTAGTAAGGTTCTGTGAACTTGATGCCCCAGCCGGTGAGCAGGTTAGTGTTCTCTTCCTCGTATGTCAGACCGCCGAGAAGGTTGATGTTGTGTTTGCCGAAGTGACCGTCATACACGAGAGTGTTCTCGATGAGGGCGTCAGAATAGTTGCGCGAGCCCTTTGTGAGGCGTTCGTTGGCCTTGTCAAGGTAAACACGGTTAGACTGAATCCATGCCGGAATCCATGTCTTGTCCTTAGCCTCTGTCTTGCTGTAAGAGAGGTTGATGTTGTAGTGAAGACCGTGGTTCTTGAGCTTCAGACCCACCATCTTGAACAGATCGACATCAGCAGAAGCTGTGCCTACGAAGCGGTCAACGATGGTGTTGCGCTGCAGCATGTTGTTGACGAGCAACGGGTTGGAAGCCGAGATGTCGCCGTGTACGTTGTCATAGTAAACGCCGTAGCCGTAAGCGTCGTAGCGATAGTTGTTGGCTGCACCTACCTTGTCATCGAGCACCCATGTTGACGGGTCATAAGCCTTGATGGTGGGCTGCATGAGCAGAGTGCCGCGGAGCACGTTGGTGACGTCGCCGTAAAGACCCTGGACATACTCGCTGGCGTTGGAGAGGCCCATGTTGTCCTGATTGGAGTGAGAGTAAACCATGCTTGTGCGGAACTTGATGAATTTTGTTTCCATCGTGTTGTTCACGCGGGCTGTGTAGCGCTCGTAGTTAGGACCTGCACCCTCGAGCGTACCCTTCTGATTGAAGTAGTCGAGCGATACATTGTATGTGCTCTTTGCGCTGCCGCCGCTGAGAGCCACGTTGTGGTTCTGACGGATGCCTGTCTTGAACACCTCGCTGAACCAGTCTGTATTGGTGTTGTCCTGGAAGTGATAACGTCCGTCTTCGCCCATCTTGTAACCGCCGGGGAGCGTTGTGCCAGAGTTGGCGCAAGCCTGACCGATGTAATTGCTATACTGGTCGGCGTTCATAACGTCATAAACGTCGCCGGGGATGACGTCAGCTCCGAAGTAGCCAGAATAGTTGACCTTCAGAGGCTGGTCCTTCTTGCCGTTCTTAGTTGTGATGATAACCACACCGTTGGCAGCACGCGAACCGTAGATGGCACCCGCAGAAGCATCCTTAAGAATCTGGATGGTCTCGATGTCGTTAGGCGAGAAGTCGCGGATGGTGGTACCCATAGGCACACCGTCGACTACGTAAAGAGGAGCTGTGCTGCCGAACGAACCGATACCGCGGATGCGTACTGACGGGTCGGCACCAGGCTGACCGTCCGATGTGATCTGAACGCCCGCAACCTTACCCTCAAGCATTGTAGAGATGTTAGAGTTAGAGACTTTCTTCATCTCCTCAGCGTTAACGATGGCAACAGAACCAGTGAGGTCAGCCTTCTTCTGTGTACCATAACCTACTACAACAACCTGATTTAGGACGTTGTTGTCAGGTGTGAGCTGTATCTTCTCTATAATAGCGCGTCCACGTACTGCCACCTCGCTGGTCTTATAGCCCAGATAGCTGACAATAAGCGTAGCGTTTGATTCGACATCCAACGAGAATTTTCCGTCCATGTCGGTGACAGTGCCAGTCTTCGAATTCTTAGCCTTGATGGAAGCACCCATAAGCGGAGCGCCAGTCTCGTCGACAACCTGTCCCTGCACCTTAATGGTGGGGGCTTGTGCTATGGCTGCATTGGCTGTGACCGGGGCAACAACTGTTGCACCGCCAACTGCGCCGAGGCATAGCATCATTGAGAATACTTCTTTCCTCATTGTTTCTGATTTTAGGTTTTTAATTATTATTTAGTTACAATTTTTTATTTCTCTTAGGTTTGAGATCGCCATTAGAGCTTTTAGCTTTAGGTTAAAGGTGATAACGAACGACTGCCTTACATGTATTGGTAACATGAATGATTTGTGCACCCGTGAAATTTACAGTGGCAAAATTACACTTATTCACTATTGGTTAGGTGGACAAACGCAAGAAAAAAGGTGGACAAACGCTGTAATCATGCTGTTTTTACCTTATTTGTGGTTTTCTCCACCCGCTGTGTTCCTACACAGTATTTTTGATATAAATCATGTGGGTGGACAAGTTAAATTAAGAGGTGGATAATGAAAAGGTAAGAAAAGGGTGTAGAAAACGTTCACTTTTACTCGTGTTTTCTTAAAGTGCCACTTTAGCAATCTAAAAGAGCCTCTCTTACATTCTAAAAGAGCCACTATTACTCTCTAAAAGAGGCTCTTTTATAACGCAAGAGAGGCTCTTTTAGAGAGTAATAGTGGCTCTTTTAGAAATTAACAGTTGATAACATATATTTTTGCCCCCCCTATTCGCGGTACGAAGAAGGTGCCACGCCATACTGTTTGGTGAAGCAGCGTGTGAAGTATTTGGGGTCGTTGAAGCCCACACGGTATGCTATCTCCGTGATGTTGCGGTTGGCGACATTGTCTTTCAGCATGCGCTTGGCGATGTCCAGACGGTAATTGCGGATGAACTGTGAGGTGGGCAGTCCGGTCTCAGCATTGAGCTTCTTGCTGAGCATGGCGCGGTTTATGCCGATGGCGTCTGCCAGCTCCTGCGCTCCGAACTTTGAGTTGCTGAAGTTGCGTTCCATCGTCTCCATCACCACTTCCATGAAGGGGCGTTCGTTAGCCACGGTCTCTTGGCGGTCAGCTTCGATGGTCTTCTGCTGGCTTTCCTTGTAGCGACGCTGGTTTTCCAGAATTTGCTTGATGCGCGTCTGCAGTTGTCCCGGCTCGTCACTCTCCTTGAGTGCATCCTCGATGGGTTGGTAGAGCGACTTCACTTCACGCTCGCGCATCTTCTCCATGCGGCGCTTAAAGACGTAGCGAACGGCTACGCCTATACATATTAATATAATAAGCACGAACCACCAGCTCTTATAGAAGTAAGGCGTGACGCTTACGTCAATGGATATGGTCTGATTGTTGTCAGCTCCTATGTAGGGCGAATATCTTACCTCAAACTTGTAGTCGCCGGCGGGTAGGGTGGAGTAGCGCACGCTGTGCTGACCCGGCTGCAGCTTCACCCATTCCTTTTCGTATCCCTTCATGCGGTAACTGTAGACACCTTGGTTCTCTCCCGTATAGTTGAGAGCCGAGAAGCTGATACTGAACGAACGGTCGCTCTCGTGCAGCCTTATCTTTTTGGCAGTCGTTATGTTCTCCTTCAGATGATTGCTTCCGGCGAACACGGTCTGATTGTTGACGCTCAGTTCGGTGAAGCGCAGGTTGAATTTGTCGTTGTAAGTGTTGCTTACGCCGTTGACAACCATCAATCCGCTCTCCGTTCCGAGATATATGGTGCCCTTCTTGTTGCGTATGGCTCCATTATAAAAGAACTGTGAGCTGATCAGTCCGTCTTCCTCCGTGTAGTTGTTGAACTGGCGTGTCTTTGGATTGAAGACCGAAAGACCGTGGCTTGTGGTTATCCACAGCTGTCCATGATTGTCCTCCACGATGCCCGTAACAGTGTTGTTGGCAAGTCCGTCAGCTGTGGTGAAAGTCTCGATGTGCGTCTTGCCATCCTTGTCGCGTGTCTGGCAGTACATGCCGTAGCCGTTGCTGCCCATCCAGATCTTTCCGTCGCGCGTCTGACAGAACGCCAGAATCTTGTCGATGATGCGGCTTTCAGGGCGGTCGAGCTTGTAAGGCTGATGCTTTGCGGTGAAGAAACGCTTGCCATTTCGACGCGATTTCAGATTGACGCTAACCATTCCGCGTATGCTGCCCACCATGAGTGTGCCGTCGCGGGTGACCAACGAACCTACACAGCCCTTTATGTCGCGGCATCCGGGGAACGGATCTTCCAGGCGTTGCTTGCGCAGATCATAGAAGAACAGACCCTCGTTGGCACCTATCCACATACCTTCATTAATGCGGTCGTAAGCCAATACACCTATGAAGGTAAGCAGCGGCTGGTGTTCGCCGTCCACGTTCAGATGCTGTATGTTGTTGGGTTGCTTGGCGCTAGCTATTGCTACGCCGCCTCCCCACGTGCCAATCCATAGGTTGCCTTTTGCGTCCGCCGTAATAGCGGACACCGAATTGTGAGGCAGGGCTGAATTGTCGGTGCGGTAATGCACGAATCCTTTGGAGCCGGGACGCATACAGCAGAGCCCGCCTTCCATCACGCCCACCCACAGCGTGCCGTCCGATGAGGCATACATAGAGTTGACGGCGTTGCGTGAAAGCGATGTCGGATCGTTGGGATTGTTGGCGTAATTGGTGATAAGCAGTTGGCGTGGCGTGAGTTTCACGATGCCACCCGTTTCTGTTCCTACCCATACCTGACCGTTATTCACGAAGAGCGAGTTGACAAAGTTGCTGCTAAGGGGATGAATAGGGCTGGTGCAGTTCCAGTGCTCAACGAATCCCTCACGGTCGTCGATGATGTCCACGCCGCACAATGTGCCGACAAGCAGACGGTTTTCTGGTGCAACGGCAAGGCTTGTCACCACCTCATGCTGCAGCGTATGGCGTGCGTCGTAAGTGTGAAACTCGCGTCCGTCACTGCAGAACAGTCCTCCGTTGGTGGCAAGCCATATCTTATTGTTATACCTTATTATACTGGCAGCATAATTGTTGCCCATCGGTGCGAACATGTGTGTGAGGTCCTTGGCTATGAGCTTTCCATTCTTCTCCATGTATTCGCTCACGCGTCCGTTAATGCACACCACCACGGAGCCGCGCTTATATACGTCACACATTCCGAATTCGGGCACACTGTTGGGGTAAGGGGCTGACTGAACCGACATTACACGGCCCTTCTTGTCGAAGGCGATGCGGATGATTCGGGACGTACTGGCTATCCATATACATCCCTTTGCGTCGCAATATGTGCGGATGCAAGTTTCGTCCCACACGCTTTGCAGCTGCTTCTCCACTTCCTTGTTCACGCATTCGGGGATGACGGGGCTCATTGTCTCAAGGCTGAGCACCTGCGGACCTTCCTCAAAAGATATCCAAAGGCGGCGAAAACGGTCCTCGCTTACGTTGCGTGTGCTGTTGCTTCGAAGTGCTGTCGGAGAAGCCGTATAGCCGAGGCTCGTCATCTTATATCCGTCATAGCGTACCAGTCCGCCTCCGTGCGTGCTTATCCACATAAATCCGTACGAATCCTTGAATATGTCATCGGCGAAGTTGTTGGGCATACCGGTTGCCATGTTGAGGTAACTCGACAAGTATTTGCCCGCTTCACGGCTTTGGGCAAAGCCAAGAAACGACGTCATCAGCATAGCAATCAGCAGTATGATATGTCTCATTTATGTAGTTTTTAGGTTTGAGTGTAGGCTTTACAATCTTTTGCAAAGGTAACAAAAAAATATGGATAAAGTAGGTAATATATGATGAAATTCGTAATTTTGCAGTAGATACACAAAGCATAGTGGAATAAGAATGAAAACATTAATCACATAAACATACAAAGATACGTATATGACACGAAACAAAATTGTCTACATTGCCATTGTGGCGTTGCTCGGAGCGTCGCTTCTGCTCGGATTTGCCGAGGAAGTGTTCAGACTTGATTTGGGCAACGCTTCATGGGCAGCACATTGGGCAACGTCGCCCGTGGCTTTGGCATTGGGCTTCGCCTTTGCCCTTATCTTCGGCAAGACCTTCCCAGACTTTAACAAGGTGATGTCAAAGAAGCTCCTTCAGTATTCTGTCATCGGACTTGGCTTCGGAATGAACGTCAATGCGGCGTTAGCATCAGGAAGCGAGGGAATGATGTTCACCATTGTGAGCGTGTTCGGCACGTTGGCTCTTGGTTGGCTGTTCGGCAGAAAGCTTCTTAAGGTGGACTCGCAGACCAGTTATCTGCTCAGTTCAGGTACCGCCATCTGTGGCGGTTCGGCTATAGCTGCCGTCGGTCCGATCATACGTGCAAAGGCGGAGAGCATGTCTGTGGCGCTCGGCGTGGTGTTCGTGCTCAACGGCATTGCCCTCTTCGTATTCCCATACATCGGCGACTATCTTGGCATGACGATGAAGCAGTTCGGTATGTGGGCGGCAATAGCCATACACGACACCTCTTCAGTAGTGGGAGCAGGTGCGGCTTACGACCAGATGCATCCTGAACTGGTGGCATCGCAGGGTGTCAGCGCCTTGGAAGTGGCAACCACCGTCAAGCTGACGCGTGCCTTATGGATAGTCATCCTGGCGCTCGTCACTCCCTTCTTCTTCCGTCAGTCGTTGGCAGCGGAGAGCGGCAAGCAGAAGCCGTGGTATTCATGCGTACCGCGATTCATCATCTGGTTTATCATTGCCATCCTCTTCAATACCTACATCCTCAGCAATGCCTCGCTCCTCGGCGACAGCATAGCTGGCATGGGCGGCGCATTCAGTGGAGCCGTCAATAAACTTGCCAAGCACCTCATCACCCTCTCGCTCTTCTTCATAGGAGCTTCGCTCACCCGCGAAACCCTGCGCAGCGTAGGTGCACGCCCACTCGTCCAAGGCATTATGCTATGGATAAGCATCAGCTTGCTGAGCTTAGCGTATATTGAGTTTGGTATTATGAATTAGGAGTTATGAATAACTCCTAATTCGTAATTCTTTAGAATGGGAACAGCAGCGGCAATACGCCTATCATTACGATTCCCATTATTATCTGCAACGGCAATCCCACCTTTACATAGTCCATAAACGTGTATCCGCCTGCCTGCATAACCAGTGCGTTTGGCGGCGTAGAGAACGGTGAGGCGAAGCACATGCTTGCTCCCAAGGTCACGGCGAACAGCATAGGGTAGGGGCTTACGCCGATGGCAGCTGCCGAAGTGAGAGCAATGGGCGACATAAGCACAGCCGTAGCCGTGTTGCTGATAAACATTGTGAGGAACGATGTGGTGAAGTAAACGCCGGCGAGAAGAGCGTAAGGACTTGCCTGACCGAGATTGTCGGCGAGCAAACTTGCCACGAGAGCCGATGCTCCCGTCTTCTCCAATGCCACCGACATAGGCAGCATGGCGGCTATGAGCACAATGCTCTCCCAGTTGATGGTCTTGTAAGCTGCCTCCACAGAGCGGATACATCCACTAATGACCATCAGCAGTCCGGCTATCATCACGGCTGTGACGGGAGCTACGGGGATGAAGTCGAACACCATCATCGCTATCATGGTGAGCATGATGACACCGGCAAGCGGAGCCTTATAGTCGAGCGTCACACGCGATGCCTGCTCCAACGGCTGACCGATTACCACGATGCCTTCAGCCACATCAGCGATGCGCTGTATGTTGTTCCATTTTCCCTGAATCAGAAGAATGTCGCCCTGGCGGAACTCCATGTCCGCGAGGTTGTCGTTGACGTAGCTGTCGCCACGTCTTACGCCCAGCACGTTAACATTATAGAGTCGGCGCAGACCGGCGTCCTTCAGCGTCTTGCCGCACAGACGAGAATTGTGCATCAGCACTATCTCGGCTATACCTATATCATAGAACGCTATTTCTTCTGTGGCTTTCTTCAGTCCCATGTCAGAAGCAAGGCTTTCCGCCTGTTTGCTGTCGCCACTTACGTAAACGATGTCGCCGTCCGTAAGCTTCGTGTCAGGACCAGCAAGACGCTGCTTCACCTCCTTTATCAGCGACGAATGGCCTTTCTTTATGCGTCTTACCTCCAGCACAGTCAGCCCGTAACGGTGGTGAATGTCCAGTTCGGCAAGGGTCTTTCCGTTTGCAAGCGAATCTGCTCCAACTGTGAAGACAGCGAGATTGTCCGTAAGACGATATTCTTCCATGAGGTCGTCCAATGACTTGCCGCGTGCCGGACGGTTCTCTCCGTCGTGATTCTTGTTGCCGTTAAGGAAGCGCTTGCTGAGAGGCAGCAGCACTATGATGCCCACCACGATGCAGACAATGCCTACAGGGAGGAAGCTGAAGAAGCGAAGCGGCTCGAAGCCGTTCTCCGTCAGTGCGTCCTGGATGACAAGGTTGGGAGGCGTACCTATTAGGGTGAGCATGCCACCCATACTGCTGGCGAACGCCAAAGGCATAAGCAGGCGGCTCGCCCTTATCTTAGCTTTCTGTGCCAGACTCACCACGATGGGCATCATGAGAGCCACGGTGCCGGTGTTGCTGACGAAGGCTCCGATGACAGCCGTCACCACCATAAGCAGCAGAAACAGTCCTAACTCGTTGTCGCCAGCCAATGTCATCAGCTTGCCCGACGCTTTCTTAGCCAGTCCTGTCTGCACGATGGCACCGCCCACGACGAACAGTCCCACCATCATTATCACCACTGAGTTGGAGAATCCCGAGAGAGCCTCCTGCGGAGTGAGTATTCCGGAGAGCAAAAGGGCGACGAGGGCGCACAAGGCGACGAGGTCGGAACGAACTTTGCCCATGGCGAAGAATACTGCCGATAGGGCGAGGATAATGAGTGTTGTTATCATATTATGTGTTGTCTGTAGTCTGTCAGGTAATTTAAGTGTATCAGATAACTACTCCCGTTCCGCTGCATGTAACCATCAGCATCGAACCAGTCTCTCCTACAGTCTCATAGTCAAGGTCGATGCCCACAACGGCGTTGCATCCCATCTCGCTGGCTCTATCTATCATTTCCTGCATGGCTGTGTCCTTAGCTTCGCGCAGCACCTTCTCGTACGATCCGCTTCGTCCGCCGAAGAAGTCGCGTATGCCAGCGCAGAAGTCCTTTATGAAGTTGGCACCGATAATGGTTTCTCCAGTAACAATGCCTCTGTACTCTTTAATGGGGTGTCCCTCAAGGGTTGGTGTTGTTGATAAAATCATAATTGTATTATTTAATTTGGTTCACTTATATAGACGTACAAGAAGTATGTAATGTTGCATCGGAAGTGGCGTTTTTTCGATAAATTAACGAAAAATTATTACTTCGTAAGCACGATTTTAAACAGTCTGTCCCTCCGTTCCTGCACTTTAATCCTAAAACGCAATTACATGGGTTGCACAGTATGCTTATTATGCTTAACTTTGCATTATAGGAGCGCGTACAGTTACCTCTTTTTAATATGCGATTTGATTTAATAATAGTGTAAGAAAATAATATTTGTATAATATGTACTAAATGTTGGAGAAAATGTTCATTTTTACATGTAAATATACTAACTTTGCACCTACAAAATTCTTTAAAATCTGATGAGCACAATTATTGATTATCTTGACAAAGCGGACGCAAGCACGACAGTGGCACTCAACTTCGACGGAGGCAGCATAATGGACTCCATGTCAGAGGTTTTCTCTTCCCGCCTGTTGTGGGTGCCGATAGCCTTGGTGTTCCTTTATCTTCTCTTTAAGGCGGATGCAAAGAACAGACAGTGCGTGCTGATAATCCTGGCCGTAGCTCTGACTGTGACGCTTTGCGACCAGCTGACGTCCCACGTCATGAAGCCTTACTTCGCACGTCTTCGTCCGTCGCATACGCCGGGCGTGGAGAATTTGCTCCATTATGTCAACGGATATCGCGGCGGTCAGTACGGCTTCTGCTCCAGTCATGCGTCCAACTCGTTCGGCGTGGCAACCTTCATAACGCTGATGACGCGACGAATGAGGATAGGCTTCGCCTTCTTCGCGCTCTCGCTTTGCGTGGCATACTCGCGCATCTATCTCGGCGTACATTACTTCGGCGATGTCTTCGTAGGCACAGCCATCGGCATTGCCATCGGTTTCCTCGTCTTCTATATGCTTCCGAAGAACTGCCGTCAGATATGGCTCTCAAGACGTGTTGCCCAGAAACGCTGCGCAGACATGGAGCGTCTGACCTCCAACGGTCATCGTCTCCGTCTCCCCATCTTCCTCCGCTCGGTTTTCTTCCGTACAGCCAAGCGCCGTTACATTAATATGTAGGAATATTAAATGATATACAAAACAAGGGTGTGCATTCTTTTCCTGTTCAAGGAAGAATGCACACCCTAATTGTTTTAATTCAAAACTCCTAACTCCTAATTCATTTCGCCCGTTCTCCCCACAGCGTCTGATAGTCGCGCTTGGCGGCAGGGGCTGTCCATTCTGTCGGTACGAACTGCCAGTTGTTGTGGGTTTTAGGAGTGATGGGCGAATGCTTGCGCACGTACTTTATTATGTAGTCGCGCAAGGTGTAGTCGCCTCGCCATGTGATGCGGCTCTCGAGCTGCGCCTTGTCTATTCCTGCACCCTTGGTGAGCAGTCCGCCACCACCTGCGGCACGATAGCTGTTTACAGCCACGCGATATGTGCGGGTCTCGTCAAACGGCGTGCCGTCCGCCATGCTCTTTATGACGATGCGCTCTCCGTTAGGCTTCGTAACGTCCACGTCGTAGATGATGCCGGCTGCCGTGTCGAGATTGTAGAAAGGCTTCTTCAGTCCGAAGAACTTGTCGCGTGACGCGTCGCGGTTGTTCATACATATAAGGTGGTCGTCGGGAGATGTCATTGTTGTCACCCATCCGTCATAGCTCTTCTCAAGATACTGGCGAATCTCCTTGCCTGTCAGCGTCATCACGCACAGATCGTTCTCGTAGCTGTAGAGCTTATACATGTTAGCCAAAGTTGCCGGACCGCTCTTCACGGTTACGTCAAACGACAGCGGACTGGCAAACGAAATGTCTGCGCCACTTGTGCTCAGCATCACGTCATGCACGAAGTCTACGAGTGTGCTCGGACCGAAATAGCAATCGCGTGACGTCATAGACGTCGTGAACGAACCGACTTCCGTACCCACGTATTTCTTCACTTCGTCTATCTGACTTTCGAAGGCGTCCATGTATTTCTGATTGACAGGGCGCTTGCCCATGTCCACGATGTTCACTTTCAGCTTCTTGTTACGTCCCTTCTTGCTCACCTCAAGCTCCGCGTCGGCAACGTACATGGCGTTGTTGGCTGGATTGACGATGACGGTTACGGATCCGTCCGCGCTTTTCACCTCCTCGTAATGAGTGGAGTGGTCGTGTCCGTAGAATATCACGTCGAAGCCAGGCACCTGGCGTGCGATGTCGCGTGTGGCGTCGTTTAGCGAACCGTTGGTGAGGCTGCGGTCGTTGATGCCGGTGTGGAACAGTCCAACGATGACGTCAGGGCGTTCCTTCTTCTTCACCACCTCCATCCATTTGCGTGCTGACGATACGGCGTCCTCAAAGCGAAGTCCACTCCACAGCTCCTCCGACAACCATGAAGGCACACCCGGCGTGATCAGTCCTATTACGGCTATCTTGATGCCGTTGCGCTTGAAGACGGTGTAAGGCTTGAGGTAGGGTAGACCGGTGGCTGTGCTGACGATGTTGGCGCCAAGCATAGGGCACTTCAGTTCCTTCACCCACTTGTCATAAACGTCATGTCCTGTCTCCACGTCGTGGTTGCCCATAGTCTGCACGTCGTAGCGTATGAAGTTGCTCACCGATGCCGCGATGTTCTCAGCGTCGGTCTTTTCATAATTATAATATGTGACGACGGGCTGTCCTTGCAGCACGTCGCCGGCGTCCATCAGCAACAGACGGTCACCGTAGATGGTGCGGAGTGAGTCGACGTAAGACGACACGCGTGCGAGCGAGCCGTTTGAAGGCTGCTGATTGATGAAATCGTACGGGAAGAAGCGTCCGTGCACGTCGGTCGTCTCTATCATTCTTATCTTTACAGTCTTGTCCGTTTTGCTTCCTGCATAGGAGGCAGCGGATAAGGCGAAAGCCATAAACATGGTCGCCAATGCCTTGGTATGATTTGTTTTCATCATATAAATTGTTAGTTTTTAGACTTTCAAAGTTACGGCTTTTGCGCTATATCCACAAATAAATAGTATGCTTTTGGGTGAAGCTTGGAAAATAAAGAGTAATTTTGCACTATAATATATCAACAAACAAATACCTATGAACAAATCTACATTACTAAGCGTGGCTTTTGCTGCCGTGATGTCCCTTGGCTCGCTGTCGGCAAACGCGCAATCTCTTTCTCCCTCAACCAAATGGCATTGGAATAAAGGCAAGATAATGATTGAGTCGCCCGAACGTCCCGCAGGACAGAAGGACGTGCTCGGACTGGCACTCCCGAAGATGAAGACGGTGCGTGTGGGCTTCGTCGGTCTTGGCATGCGCGGACCAAGTGCAGTAGCGGATTTCGCCCTGATACCAGGTGTGGAGGTGGTGGCTCTCTGCGATTATGTGGAGGCACGTGCCGCCAAGCAGAACGAGACGCTTCGCAAGCACGGACTGGCTCCTGCCGCCATCTATTCTGGCGAAAAGGGCTATGAGGAGCTTTGCCGTCGCGACGACATCGACCTTGTATACATAGCCACCGACTGGGAGCATCACGCCATTGTGGCTAAGTATGCCATGGAGCACGGCAAGAACGTAGCTGACGAGGTGCCCTCGGCTATGAATCTGGAGGAATGCTGGGAGCTTGTCAATCTGGCTGAGCAGAAACAGCTCAACTGCATGATTCTCGAGAACTGCTGCTACGACTGGTTTGAGATGCGCACTCTCAATATGGCGCAGCACGGAGTGTTCGGTGAGGTTCTGCGTGCGCAGGGTGCATACATCCATAACCTTGACGAATTCTGGGACTATTACTGGAATAATCCTAACGGTTCGGACCCCGAACAGCTGGGATGGCGTCTGAAATATAACCGTGAGAACCGTGGTGACATCTATGCCACACATGGGCTTGGTCCGGTGGCGCAGCTCCTCGACATTCATCGTGGCGACCGTATGGCTACGCTTGTTGCCATGGACACGAAGAGCGTGCACGGCAAGGAACTTGTGGAGGCTAAGACCGGCAAGCCGTGCGACGACTTCCGCAATGGCGACCACACCACTACGCTCATCCGCACGGAGAACAAGAAGGTCATCGAGCTGCAGCACGACGTGATGAATCCGCAGCCTTATAACCGCCTCTATCAGCTTACCGGTACGCGCGGATTCGCCAACAAGTATCCCATTGAAGGCTATGCTCTTGACAGCAAGCAGCTTGCAGCGAGCGGTGTGCAGCCTCAGGTGGACAATCTCTCCACGCACAGCTTCATGCCTGAGGCAGAGAAGCAGGCTCTCGAAGAGAAGTATGATCATCCCATTCTCAAGAAGTTCGGCAAGCTGGCTAAGGAAGTGGGAGGACATGGCGGCATGGACTTCATCATGACAGCACGCCTCGTCTATTGTCTGCAAAACGGTCTGCCGCTTGACATGGACGTTTACGACCTGGCTGAATGGTGCTCCATCGCCGAGCTTGGCGCATTGTCAATGGACAACGACTGCGCTCCCGTGGCATTCCCCGACTTCACGCGTGGTCTGTGGAACAAGACTCAGGGCTACAAGCATGCTTATGCCACACCTGAGGAAGAGGCTGCAACGGAGGCAATAGCCAACAAGTTCACTCATGCCTACAAGGAAGTCACAGCCAAGCTGAAGCTCTGGACGCTCTACGATAACGTGCAGAATGCCAAGACGGACGCTGCCAAGAAGAAGGCACAGACCGTGTTTGACAAGGCAGTGGCAAAGGCTAAGGCAATGGCATACAAGGCCGTCAAGTAAAGTTTGACCGACGTCATAGAATCATACTCTAAGCGTGCGGATAAAATTGTATGAAGGTAAACTACAATTGGTCATCCTTCACCTTCGCAGTTATCTATAAGTTTGGTGGCTACAAGGAGAAGACAGTAAAGGAGGTGGATACCTCACGCATGGGACACTAAAAGATAATAAGACAGCGTTTCTTGCGTTTGTTCAGATATTTTTTGTATATTCGCATCGTAATAGAAAATAACCCACGAGTATGGCAAGAAAACTATATCCTTTAAGCATACAGACATTTGAGCGGATACGCATAGAAAACCGTTTTTATGTGGACAAGACAGAGTACATATATAATATGGTGCATACAGATAGTGCATGCGTGTTCTTGAGTCGTCCGCGCAGATTCGGCAAGTCGCTTCTTGTCTCCACATTGCAGAGCTATTTTGAGGGACGCAAGGAACTCTTCAAGGGGTTGGCAATGGAAAAGTTGGAAAAGGAGTGGACGGAATATCCCGTACTCTGTTTCGACCTTTCGGGTGGCAAGCATCAGGAAGAAGACCAGCTGAACAGATACCTTGACTATATTCTTAAAGAAAACGAACGCAGGTTCGGCATCGAGTGTGACGCTGTGGATGCCAATGTGCGCCTTGCAAACCTCATTTCTTCCGTCTATAACAAGACCGGCAAGCAGGTGGTTGTGCTTATTGACGAGTATGACGCTCCGTTGCTGGATGTGGTTCATCAGGACGAACGGCTTGAGAGCTTGCGATATCTTATGCGCAACTTCTACAGTCCGTTGAAGCAGTGTGAGCCGATGCTACGCTTCGTGTTCCTGACGGGTATCAC
>JABLTK010000976.1_pt1 | contig 62838 bp, 67 predicted proteins | sample 7160131 | NCBI WGS metagenome assembly JABLTK01 (sample SAMN14651221, study PRJNA627086) | human gut metagenome | isolation source: feces | host: Homo sapiens | reverse complement strand
GATTGGAGGAAATTATCAATGAATAATACTACATACTCAGCTAAGAGTAATGATATTAAAAGACAATGGTATATTATTGATGCTAGTGGTAAATCACTAGGTAGAGTTGCTGCAGAAGCCGCAAAATTGTTAAGAGGAAAACATAAACCTACATTTACACCTAACGTAGATACAGGTGATCATGTTATTATATTAAATGCACAAGATGTTGTTTTAACAGGTAGAAAATTAGATCAGAAAATTTATAGACATCATACAGGATATATTGGAAACATGAAGGAAGTTTCAGCTAGGAGAATGTTAGAAAATAATCCTGAAAAAGCTATGATGCTTGCTATCAAAGGTATGCTTCCAAAAAATAGATTAGGAAGACAAATGATTAATAAAGTAAGAATTTATAGTGGTAGCGAACATGAAAATCAAGCACAAAAACCTATAGTTTGGGAGGTAAAATAATATGGCAGAGAAAACTTCATATATTGGAACAGGTAGAAGAAAAAATTCAATTGCTAGAATTAGATTAGTTAATGGTAATGGTGCTATTACTATTAATGGAAAATCTTTAGATGAATATTTTGGTGTAGAAACTTTGAAAGTTATAGTTAAACAACCTTTAGTTGCTACAAACACTTTAGATAAATTTGATATTATTTGTAATGTTAAAGGTGGCGGAATTAGTGGTCAAGCAGGAGCTATTCGTCATGGTATAGCAAGAGCTTTATTACAAGCAAACTCAGAATATAGACCAATTCTTAAATCAAGTGGATTCTTAACAAGAGACGCTAGAATGAAAGAAAGAAAAAAATACGGTCTTAAAAAAGCAAGAAAAGCACCACAATTTTCAAAGAGATAGATATTACAAAATCCAGAATTTACATTCTGGATTTTTTGTTATATTTTATATTTTCTTCGCTTCTTCTAAATGAAGCCCTCAGTTTTTTCTGAAGGCTTCTGTTTTAATCTACAAAATTAAATTCATCTTTAAACTTATCTTTAAATATTGCAAATACTGCATTTAATACTTCTTGGTCGTCTACTCCTACATATGATTCTTCTTCTTCTGAATCTGTGTCTTCTACTTTTAGTATTACCACTTCATCTGCATCCTCATCTTCTTCTACAGGTAGAAGTATTACATATTCCTCTCCACTATATTCAATTAAATCTAAGAATTCGAATTTTACTTCGTTTCCGTCCTCATCATTTAAAATAATTACATTATCTAATTCTTCATCCATTTCTGGGTTGTTATTTTCTAAATCCATTTTATTTCTCCTTTCAAAAATTATATATATTTTATATCACATACTTTTATTATTTGCAATACTTTTAAAAAATATTTACAAATAATTAGTTACCATTTAAGACTTACTACTAAAAATTCGCCCAACGCGGGGGTTTTATATTTAGAATAAATTGAGTATCTGGCAATTATACTGTTTCTTTTACAACATTTGTAGAGGTTACTATTAGTTGCTGGGTATATAACTGGTAAAAGCAAATAATTAATATCCAATAAGCATCCTGAAATAACGCCTCACTTAGAGGCGTTATTTATACATTTATAAATCAATAAAATAAGGGAGTTCTTATTTGAATTTACTTATTTAGCTTTTTAAAGTTTTCTATATTTGGTTTTACTAATTCATTATCTGTTACAGTATTTGTTTCTATACTAAATTCATTGCTTTTTCCTTCGAAGTCATCTCTTAATATAAAAAGTGATTCTTTATCTATCCAAATTTTTTCATTATTTAAAAGTAGTACAATACATTTATGTTTTCCATATTCCTCTACGTGAATGTCAATAGTATTTTTTAAAGTTAGCAATAATAATTCAGATTTAGAAATGGTTTCGTTTAAAATTTGACTTACGCCGATTGTTGCAGTGGTATCAAAATCTAATACTGGAGGCTCATCTTTTTGTAGCTCTATATAGGCTTTTTTATTTTCATCAATAAAATATTTTTCTTTGGAATTCTCCCATATAATTATCCCATCACTTCTTTTTACTAAGCGAATTCCATTTTTGTAATATTTTTCAGTAATTATACCTGTACTGCCATCTCTTTGTGTTAATTTATAGTTAGTTCCTAATTCATAATTAACATTGTGCTTATATATTTTTAATAAAACTTGCCATTTGTAAACCTTGATACCAGTAAACAGAACTAAACATACAACTACTAAAGCTGATATCAATTTTAAAAGTCTCATTTTATTTTTGTATTTTTTCAAATAGTCAATTTGCTTAACATCTTTTAGATGCTCTGTTTCTAAGCCTTTTTTCATTACAAGTAAACATTTTTGACATTCCTTGCATTCTCTTAAATGCTGTTCAATATAATTGTTTGTTTCGCTTGAAGTTAATTTATCAATGTAACTAGGTAATAAGTCTTGTACTATTTTACAATTTTGATTTGTCATTTTCATCAACCTCCTCTAATTTTTTTTTTGCTCTGTAAAATGTTACTCTAGCATAGTTTTCGGTCATATTTAATATGTTCCCAATTTCTTTAAAGCTTAGTTCACCAGTGATCCTTAAATAAACTACTTCTTTGGAAATTTTATCTAACTTTTGTATTTTTTTATACAATCTGAGCTTTTCCTCATTTTTTATTGCTAAGTTTTCTGTATTATATGTTGATTCAATTTTTTCAATAGTTTCATCTACTTGCAAAAGAGTGTTATCTTTTTTCTTTTGCTCGTTAATCATTAGGTTTTTTGCAATCTGACACAACCATACAGAAATTTTACAATTGCCTTTAAATGTATCAATATGCTCTAATGCCTTCAAAAAGGTTTCTTGAGTTAATTCTTCGGAAAAATTGGCATTATGTGTTAAACAAAGTAAATATTTATATACTGTATTGAAATGCTCTTCATAAACTTGTTTCATATTTTGCATAATTTTTCCTCCTTTTTAATAAGACAAAATTGTAAGCACTTTTGTTACAAAAAAAACAATTTTTATTATTTTATCACATTTTTTTTACATTTTGAAAGGAAATACATTTTTTAAAATAATAATTCTATTCTAAAAATGAGAATAATTTAATAAGTAATTTTTCGGATTTCTTTCTAATAAGTTGTTATTATTCATTATTAATTAAAAGCAAAAAAGGTTCCCCGCCTTAGCCGTTTTGATAGAAATTTTAAGGACCTGCTCTTACACAGGTGGGTGTCTGCCTTAAATACTCATGGGCTTCTTACTACAGCTGCTCTGTGTAAGCTTGCACGCCATATCAAGAGCTTTGGACTCCCTTTCCTTAACTGTTGGTTCTAAAATTTCTCTTCGTTCGCACTATGCAGGGAAATATTATAAACTTATTTGTATTTTTATCTTATCATATTATATGCTTCTTAGCAATTTTGAGTGAAGGCAAATTTTATCTTTTAATTTATTTTTCCTCTTTTAAACTCTTTTATACTTAGTTTTATTCATTAATGTATTTACTTACTTGACATTAATGTTATAATTGTCTTAATTAAGAAAGGATATATATATGAATGATAAAAAATTAAGTTTAGTTACAGATTTTTATGAATTAACAATGTCTAATGGATATTTTGAAAATAATATGCAAAATACTATTGCATATTTTGATGTTTTTTTTAGGCAAATTCCTGATAATGGTGGATATGTAATTTGTTCTGGTTTAGAACAAGTTGTAAATTACATTGAAAATTTAAAATTTGATGATGATGATATTAATTATTTGAAAAGCTTAAACAAGTTTTCTGATGGTTTTCTAAAATATCTAAAGAGTTTTAAATTTACTGGAGATGTTTGGGGAATTCCAGAAGGTACAGTGGTTTTCCCTAATGAACCTTTAATCACTGTAAAGGCTCCAATTATTGAAGCTCAGTTATTGGAAACAATGCTTTTAATGCTTGTCAACCATCAATCTCTAATTGCAACTAAAGCTAGTAGGATTGTTTTAGCTGCTAAAGGTAGACCTGTCATGGAATTCGGTTCTCGTCGTGCTCATTCTGTTGATGCTGCTGTGCTTGGTTCAAGAGCTGCTATTATTGGTGGTTGTATTGGTACATCTTGTACTTATACTGCAAAAGAATTTGGAACTATTGCAAGTGGAACAATGGCTCATAGTTTTATACAAAGTTTTGATTCTGAATACGATGCATTTAAAGCATATGCTGAATTATATCCAGATGATTGTACTTTGCTTATTGATACTTATGATACTTTAGGTTCTGGCATAGTAAATGCCATAAAGGTTTTTAATGATGTTCTACTTCCAAAAGGTTTTAGACCAAAAGCTGTAAGGCTAGATAGTGGAGATTTAGCTTATCTTTCAAAAAAGGTTCGTAGCATTCTTGATGAGGCTGGTTTTGAAGATTGTAAAATTTGTGTAAGTAATTCCTTAGACGAAAATCTTATTTCTTCGCTTTTAGATCAAGGGGCACAAATTGATTCTTTTGGTGTTGGTGAAAATTTAATAACATCTAAAAGTAATCCTGTTTTTGGTGGAGTTTATAAATTATGTGCTTTAGAAAAGGATGGGAAAATTATTCCTAAAATTAAAATTTCTGAGAATACTGGTAAAATAACTAATCCTGGATTCAAAAAAGTTTATAGATTTTATTCAAAGGATACTCGGCAAAGCTTTAGCAGATGTTATAGCTTTACATGATGAAGATATACCAGCTTCTGATTATGTTATATTTGACCCAATAAGTCCTTGGAGGAAAAAAATTTTATCAAATTACACATTTAAGCTATTACAAAAACAAATATTTAGAAATGGTAAATTAGTATACGCTTTGCCTTCTTTAAGCGACATTTCTCAACTTCGTGAAAATGAATTAGAAACTTTGTGGGAAGAGGTTACGAGGCTTAATAATCCTCATAAGTTTTATGTTGATTTATCAAAGAATCTATGGGATTTAAAAAATAATATGTTAAACAATAAGTAGGGTTTCCCCTACTTATCTTATTTATCATATTCAAATAAATCTCCTAGTGGTTTAGATTCATTGATTCTTTTTATTGCTTCTGCAAATAGTGGTGCTATTGAAACTACTTTTATTTTATCTATCAATTTCTCTGGTTCAATTGGAATTGTATTTGTTACTACTAATTCCTTGATTGGAGAATTTTGTATTCTTTCAATTGCTGGTCCTACTAGTACTCCATGTGTAGCTCCTGCATATATTTCTTTTGCTCCATGTTCTTTTAATATATTTGCTGCTTCTACTAGTGTTCCTGCTGTGCTTACTTCATCATCAAATATTAGTGCTGTTTTTCCTTCTATTTCTCCTATTATATTTGTTGCTACTGCTCTATCATTATTGTCGTCTCTCCTTTTATCTATTAATGCTAATGGGCAATTAAAGAAGTGTGAGTATTTGTATGCTTTTTTAGAACTTCCTGCATCTGTTGCTACAACCACAATGTCTTTTAAATTTTTTGTTTTAAAATATTTTTCTAATAAATGTTTTGCTGTTAGTCTATCACAACTTATGTCAAAATATGCTTGAATTGCCGCATTATGTAGATCACATGTTATTATTCTGTTTGCTCCTGCAGCTTCTAGTAATGTTGCCATTAATTTAGATGTTACTGGTATTCGTGGTTGATCCTTTTTATCTGATCTTGAATACATAAAATATGGTAAAACGACTGTTATTCTTTTTGCTGATGCTCGTTTTACCGCTTCAATTGTTATTAATAATTCCATAATTCTTTCGTTTACTGGTGGCATTGTTGTTTGAACAATAAAAACATCTTGATCTCTAACTGTTTCTAATATTTGTACAAAATTATTGTCATTTGCAAACTTAAATGATTCCTTTTTTCCCATAGGTAATCCTAATGTGTCACAAATTTCTTGTGTAAAGTTTTCTGCTGAGTTGCAAGCAAAAATCTTAATATCTTTCATGATATTTCCCCCTAAAAATATATTTTTTGTCGAATTTTAGTGCATATTTATTGTAACATTTTTCAAACTAGAATTCAATTGTTTTTCAATAATTAATTAAACTTGTAATTTTTTCATTGACCTTTCAGCCATTTTTGCATATCTTATCTGTTTGTCTTTTATTTTTTCTTCTAGAGGAGGTAATATTCCAAAATTTGCATTCATTGGTTGGAAGTTTAAATTCAGAGTTGAAATATATTGAGCTAGTGCTCCAATAACAGTTTCTTTAGGAAAAATAATTTTTTCTTTTCTATTATTTTTAAAATTAATTGTAGCATTTATTCCTGCCACTAAGCCTGATGCAATTGATTCAACATATCCCTCAACTCCTGTTATTTGTCCTGCAAAGTATATGTTTGGGTTTCGTATTAAATTATATGTATTATCTAATAACTCTGGGGAGTTTATGAAGGTATTCCTATGCATTACTCCATATTTTATAAATTCTGCATTTTCTAATCCTGGAATTAGAGAAAATACCCTCTTTTGCTCTCCGAATTTTAAATTTGTTTGAAAGCCTACCATATTGTACAAGCTTCCTTTACTATTGTCTTGTCTTAATTGTACTATAGCATATGGTCTTGTATTTGTTCTATGGTCTATAAATCCTACAGGTTTTAATGGTCCAAACCTTATAGTATCAATTCCTCTTTTTGCCATTATTTCTATTGGCATACAACCTTCAAATATCTCTTTTTTTTCGAAATCATGTAGTGTTACTATTTCAGCATTTACAAGCTCATTGTAAAATCTTTCATATTCTTCTTTATTCATTGGAAGATTTATATAGCTACTATCTCCTTCTTTTCCATATCTGTCTCCATAAAAAGCTATATTAAAATTTATACTCTCTTTTTCAATAATTGGTGCTGCTGCATCATAAAAAGCAAGTCCTTCTTTTCCTGTTATCTTTAATATCTGATTTGTCATTTTTTCTGATGTTAATGGACCTGTGGCAATTATTACTATGCCGTTTTCAGAATCTATTTTGCCTACTTCTTCTCTTATTATTTCTATATTAGGATTTTTTTCAATTTCCTCAGTAATTCTTTTAGAAAAGTTCTCTCTGTCTACTGCTAATGCTTGTCCTGCTGGCACTTTTGTTTCATCTGCTATTCTAATTAATAATGAGTCTAATTTTCTTAGTTCTTCTTTTAGCAATCCACAAGCATTTGTTATACTATTAGATTTAAAAGAGTTGCTACAAACAATTTCGGCTAAATTACTACTACTATGTGCAGGAGAAAAATTCACTGGTTTCATTTCATACAATCTAACATTTATACCTCTTTTAGCTACTTGATAAGCAGCTTCACATCCTGCCAAACCTCCACCAATTATTGTAATATAATTATTCATAAAAACCTCCATTTAAATTAAAGATTCTATTAATTAAAAAAAATATATATATTCCTTTTTCTCACAACAAAAAAGCGTTTCTTTTGAGAAACGTCTTTCTTTTTGTATTATGCTTTTGTTGCAGCTTTAACTAATTCAGCAAATGCTTCACTGTCATTTACTGCTAATTCTGCTAACATTTTTCTATTTATAGAAATGTTGTTTTTCTTTAATCCTGCCATTAATTTACTATATGTTGTTCCATTTTGGCGACTAGCTGCATTTATTCTTGTTATCCATAATTTTCTAAAGTCACTTTTTTTATCCTTTCTTCCAACATAAGCATAAGACATTGATTTTAATACTGCTTGATTAGCATTTCTAAATCTAATACTTTTTGCTCCAAAATATCCTTTAGCTTGTTTTAATATTTTTTTATGTTTTTTCTTTGTTATTCTTGCTGTTTTTACTCTTGCCATCTTTATTCACCTTCCTAATTTTATTTTTTAGATTAAAGTTTCATTAATTACCATATGGTAACATTTTCTTAATTCCTGCTTCGCATGTTTTATCTGCATAAGCATTTTGAATTTTACCTGATTTTTTTTGTCTTGTTGTTTTGTTTCCTAATAAGTGTCTTCTATTTGATTTTGTTCTTTTTACTTTTCCGCTAGCTGTATATGAATATCTTTTTGCAGCAGCTTTATTTGTTTTTAATTTTGGCATAATATTTCCTCCTTTTTATTTAATAGGTGCAAGTATAATAAACATATTCTTTCCTTCTAAGATAGGTTTCTTTTCTACTGTTGAAACATCACTTAGATCTTCAATGAATTTTTTTAATACATCTTCACCTGATTTTACATAATTAACTTCTCTGCCTCTAAATCGAACTGTTATTTTTACCTTGTTTCCATCTGATAAAAATTTTCTTGCATTTTTCGCCTTAAAAGAAAAGTCATGTATTTCAATATTTGGAGTTACTCTTAATTCTTTGCACTCTACTGTTTTTTGTTTTTTTCTAGATTCCTTTTCTCTCTTAGCCTGTTCAAATTTATGTTTTCCATAATTCATTATTTTGCAAACTGGATTATCTGTATTAGCTGAAACTAAAACTAAATCTAGTTCTTTACTAATTGCAATTTCTAGTGCTTTGCTTATTGGTAACTTTCCAATTTTTTGTCCTTGCTCGTCGATTACCTGAACTTCTTTAAAACGAATTTGTTCATTGATTGGTAGTTCTTGTTTTATGTGATTCACCCCCAAAAAAAAACTTGTTTATAAAAAACAAGTAATCCACATATATATTTTTATTAAAATCAAAAAACATATAACCTTTTCCCTACAGTTAAGGTGAGAAGTGGATAACTTCTTCTTTAATACTATACTAGTTTACTATATTTTGTTGAAAAAGTCAATAGTTTATAGGAACTTTTGTGATTTTTTTTTGATAAGCAAAATTTTCGCTACTTTAAATATTTTTGTAAAATATTGCTTTTTTTCTTTACAAATTTGCTTCTTTAATATACAATATGTATGTGATGAATTATGCTTAAATTTATATCAAATAATGAAAATGAAACTAAAAATATTGGCTATAAAATAGCTTCTAAATTAGATAAAAAAGATATTATTGTCTTATCTCGGTGATTTAGGTAGTGGTAAAACAAAATTTACTGAAGGGTTTCTTTCTTTTTTTGGCTTGAATGATGAAATCTCTAGCCCTACCTTTACTATTGTTAATGAATATTGTAAAGAAGATATAAATATCTACCATTTTGATGTATATAGATTAGAAGATTTAGATGAATTTTATGCTATTGGTGGTCCTGAATATTTTGATAAAGGAATTTGTTTAATTGAATGGGGTGAACTTATTGAGCCTATTTTATCAAAATACATCAAGATTAGTATTTTAAAAGATAATAATGATGTAAATGTTAGATATATAACTGTTGATAATATTGGTTAAACTATTTAAAAGTGAAAGTTTACTATGTATTATGTGAAAGGAATTTTATTTTAATGAAAATTTTAGCAATTTCAACATCAAGTAATAATGCTTCTGTATCTTTACTTGAAAATGATAATATAATTAAAGAACTTAATATTATAGACCAAAAAACTCATTCTGAAAAACTTATGCCACTTATTCAAGAATTATTTGAAACAACCCAATTCTCTCTTTCACAAGTTGAGCTAATTGCTTGTGACATTGGTCCACGGTTCTTTTACAGGTATTAGAATAGGTGTAGCAACTGTTAAAGCGATAGCTGAAGCTAAGCAAATACCAGTTATAGGAATTTCTTCTTTAGATGGGCTTGCATATAATGTTCAAGGGGCTGACTATATTTGCTCAATTCTTGATGCTAGAAACAATCAGGTATATGCTGCAATTTTTGATAAGAATTATAATTTAATATCAAACTATCTTGCTGATGATATCAATAATTTAGTTGGTACTTTTAAAGAATATAATAATCTAATTTTTGTTGGTGATGGTACAAAACTTTTAAATATTTCAAATAATTTTGATAATACTATTTATAGTAAAAATATCGGTATTTGTGGATACAAAAAATATTTACAAGGATTAGTAACAAATGCTGATAATTTATCTGTTATGTATTTAAGACCATCTCAAGCTGAAAGGATGAAAAATAAATAATGGAAATTACTGATATGACTTTAGCTGATTTTAATGAAATTGAACCAATATACAATTCCCATTTTGACGATTTTTGGAGCTCTCAAAACTTAAAAGCAGAGCTTGAAAATAAAAGTTACAAATGTATTGTAGCAAAGCAAAATAGCGAAATTGTTGGTTTTGCTAGTATTTGGTTTTCTGTTGATGATGCACACATTACAAATATTGTGGTACATAAGGCTTACAGACATAATGGAATTGGTAAACTTTTATTAGAAAAACTTATTGAACTTTCTAAAGTAAAATCATCACTTACTTTAGAAGTAAATACAAAAAATGAAATTGCTCAAGATATGTATTTAAAATATGGCTTCAGAAATTTAGGAATACGAAAAAATTATTATGATGGAAAAGAAGATGCTTATATCATGACACTATACTTTAATAAATAGTAATAGCGAATGTTTAATAATATATTTCAAAATGCAAGGCATTTTGAGAAAAGGAGTTACTAATGAAAAAAAATGAATTAACTTACAAGGATTTAAAAAACTCATGTGATCCAGATGTATTTACTTTTGAAACTACAGAAGAGCTTGATAATGTTGGATTAGTTTATGGTCAAGAAAGAGCCGTTGCGGCTTTGCAATTTGGTCTTAGCATTAATTCTAAAGGCTACAACATATATGTTGAAGGTCCTGCCGGTGTCGGCAAAACAATGTATTCGAAAGAATATGTTTCAGAAATTGCAAGTAAGCAAAAGACCCCTGATGATTGGTGTTATATATACAATTTTGATAATCCAAATGAGCCAATTGCTGTTTCACTTCCAGCTGGTGAAGGAAAATCTTTTGTTCAAAATATGGATTCTCTTATTGATGATGTAAAAAAATACTTAAAAAGAACTTTTAATAATGAGGATTTTGAAAAGGAAAAAACCCTGATAAAACAAAAATATGAAGAAAAGCGTGAAAAATTATTAAATAATTTAAATAAAGAGACTTTAAAACATGATTTTCAAGTTAAAGCTGCACCAAATGGCATCTATATGTTGCCTGTATTTGATGGTAAAGCACTTGATGAAACTGAATTTGAGAAATTAGATGATGAAATAAAACATGGATATGAAGAAAAGTCAAATATTGTACAAGAACAAATAATGCATGTTATTGGTCAATTAAAATTTATTGAAAAAGAAGCTGAAAAGAAGATAGATGAATGGCAATCTAATATTGCACTTCTTACTATCAATGCATATATAAATCCTATCAGAACTGCCTATAAGAAAAATGCTAAAATTGTAACTTTTTTGGATAATGTAAAAAAAGATATATTGAAAAATATTACTCATTTTATAAATGAAGATGTTTGTAACTCTTCTTCACCCCAAGTATCAAAATCTGAAGTAACTAAGCCATGGTTAAATTACAGAGTAAATTTGTTTGTTGATAATAGTAATACTATTGGTAGTCCAGTTATTATGGATTCTAATTATTCTTATCAAAACTTATTTGGTAGATTAGAATATGAAAATCAATATGGTATGCTTAGAACTGATTATACTATGTTAAAATCTGGTGTGCTTCATAAAGCTAATGGAGGTTACTTATTATTGCAAGCACAAGATTTACTTACAAATCAACTTTGTTATGATACTTTGAAAAAAGCTCTTTTAGTAAAAGAAGCTAGTATAGATAACAATTTAGAGCAACGCTCTGCAATGGTAATGATTTCATTGAAGCCTGAACCTATTCCTCTTAACTTAAAGGTTGTACTAATAGGTGATGCAAATATTTATCATACATTACTTGCGTTGGATCCAGATTTCAAAAAGTTATTTAAAATTAAAGTAGAATTTGAAGAATCTGCACCTAGAAATGCTGATAATATAATTAAACTTGCTAAGTTTGTTCACAGTTATTGTGAAAAGGAAAATTGTCTTCCTCTAGATAGGGGTGCAATGTCAAGAATTGTGGAATATGCTTCTCGCTTATCAGATGACAAGGAAAAATTATCTACACATTTTAATGAAATTGGTGAAATAGTATCAGAAGCTTCTACTTGGGCGAAGCTTTCTAGGAAAAAAGTTGTAACCTCTGATTATGTTGATAAAGCTCTTCAAAAGAGAATTGAACGAGTAAAAAAATATGATCAAAAATACTCAGAATTAATAGAAGAAAAATCTCTTCTTATAGATACTGATGGTTATAAATTGGGAGAAATAAATGGTTTGACGGTTATGACGATTGGAGACTATTCTTTTGGTAAGCCTGTTAAGATAACTGCAAATACTTTTATGGGTAAAACGGGCGTTGTAAATATTGAACGTGAAGTTGATATGTCTGGTTCTACCCACTCTAAAGGTGTACTTATCTTAAGAGGATACTTAGGTGAAAAATTTGCACAAAATTTTCCTTTATCTCTAACAGCAAGTTTGTGTTTTGAGCAACTATATAATGGTGTAGATGGCGATAGTGCTTCAAGTACTGAATGTTATGCTATACTTTCTAGTCTATCCGGAATACCTATAAAACAATCACTTGCAGTAACTGGCTCTGTAAATCAAAAAGGTTTTATACAGCCTATAGGTGGTGTTAACGAAAAAATAGAAGGATTTTATAACATTTGTAAAAAACGTGGCTTAACTAACGAGCAAGGTGTACTAATTCCTATTCAAAATGTCCGCAATTTGCATTTATCTGATGAGATAGTAGAAAGTGTGAAACTAGGTAAATTCCACATCTATGCAATTTCAACTATTGATGAAGGGATTGAAATTCTAACAGGTGTTCCTGCTGGAAAGCAAAACAAAGAAGGAAATTTTCCTGCTGGTACAATAAATTATCTAGTTTCCGAAAAATTAAAGAAATACTATGAAAATAGTAAAAATTTAAATGAATAATTAAGAAGTGCCAAAAACACATTCGTTTTGGCACTTTTATTTTCTTGCTTTGCCATCTAACATATCTAAATTGTCTAGTGCTTTTCCTGTTCCGATAGCTACACATGATACCGCATCTTCTGCTACATTTACATTTATTCCTGTTTGTTCTTGTAATAGTTTATCTAATCCGTCTACTAATGAACCTCCACCTGTCATATATATTCCTCTGTCACTTATATCTGCAGCTAGTTCTGGTGGAGTTCTTTCTAATACTGAATGTACTGCTTCTACTATCGCCATTGCTGGTTCTGCTAAGGCCTCCATCATTTCGCTTGAATATATTGTTGCCATTTTTGGAAGTCCTGACATTAAGTCTCGTCCTTTTACTTCCATTTGTGCATCTTGAATTTTTGGATATACACAACCTATACTTACCTTTAAATCCTCTGCTGTTCTCTCTCCTATCATCATATTGTGTTTTTTCTTTATATATTTTACTATTGCTTCATCAAATTTGTCTCCTGCAACTTTAATTGAGGTACTTACTACTGATCCACCTAAAGAAATTACTGCTATATCTGCTGTTCCTCCTCCAATATCTACTACCATATTTCCACACGCCTTTGATATATCTATTCCTGCTCCTATTGCTGCTGCTATTGGCTCTTCTATTAGATATACTCTTCTTGCTCCGTGCAGTAGTTGCAGCATCTATTACAGCCTTTTTTTCTACTTCAGTTACTTGTGAAGGTATACAAATCATAATTCTTGGCGAAAACATTGTTTTACCACATGCTCTTGTAATAAAATGTTTAAGCATTTTCTCCGTAACTGTATAATTTGAAATCACACCATCCTTTAAAGGTCTTGTTGCTACTATATTTCCCGGCGTTCTTCCTAACATCCTTCTCGCTTCTGCACCTACAGCTAAAACATCTCCTGTTTGATTATTAACAGCTACTACTGATGGTTCTCTTAGTACAATTCCTTTTCCTTTTACATATGCAATTACTGTTGCTGTTCCTAAATCAATTCCTATATCTTGTCCAAATCCAAACATTTTTATCTTTCCTTCCACATTATGTTACAATTATGTTTCAATTATATTACAAAAAAGTAAAAATATCAATAATTATTTACAAAATCTATGATTTCCTATTACAACTGTTACTGGTCTTGACCATATCCAACCATTTGTCGCAGTATTTGGATTAAAGTAATATATAGCTCCATATGTTGGATCCCATCCATTTAAAGCATCTCTTGCTGCTGAAATAGCAGTTTGATTTGGTGTTAAATTAATTTGTCCATCTGCAACCACCGAAAAAGCACCTCTTTCATATATTACTCCTGCAACAGTATTTGGGAATGAAGAGCTTTTTACTCTGTTTAACACAACTGCTGCCACTGCTACTTGTCCTGCATATGGTTCTCCCCTAGCCTCCGCATATATTAAGTGTGCTAATAAATTCAAATCTGAATTTGATGCAGTCCCTCCTGTATTATTGCTAGTTGAGGTAATTCCCATTGCTGCTAAAGTCTTTGGTCCTGCAATTCCATCAACTACTAAGCCATTTTTACTTTGGAACCATTTAACAGCTGATAAAGTTTGGGATCCATATATTCCATCTATATTGCCATAGTAGTATCCCCATCTTTTTAATTTTGTTTGTATTTGCTTTACTTCATTTCCTCTAGATCCATATTTAGATAAAGCTTCTACATTATTTGCATCTTCTCTAAAATAAATATTATATAATATGAATGTTGTTATTGATATAATTAACAAGATTATTGGAATAATTTTTCTTTTAAACATAAATTAACCACCTTTTGCTATTATTTGCACAAAAAGTGGTATTTATACACAAAAAATTGAGCAATGTATAACATTGCTCAAACAAGAATTTAGAGTTTTTGTGCAGCAATCGTTGCTAGCTTGCTACGTACAGATTCCCCCTCATCTAGCGTAACCTGCCAACACAAAGGATCTCCCTTCATCTTCTCTGAAAGATATACAAGTCCATTGTATCTTTCATTTAAATTTGGGTTATCAATTTGTGAAGGATCACCCAGGAAGATGAATTTTGAGCCTTGTGCTGCACGGGTTACAATTGACTTTATCTCACTAGGTTCTACATTCTGGGTCTCATCTATTATGAATAGAGTGTCGACGATTGTTCTTCCCCTTAAGAATCCTATAGGCTGTATTTTAATCAGCCCAGATTCAAAATAATATTCTCCAGATTCGTTAAACTGGAAATTATCCTTTCTGCATTTGCTCTTATCGAATATAACTTCCAAGTTATCTCGAATTCCTCCGAGATATGGAGATACTTTGTTTCCTATGTCTCCAGGAAGATATCCAATCTCCTCCTTACGGCGAGAAACTGGAGTGGCTACCAGAATTTGTTTATATGTTTCTGGCATTTTTTCCAATCCTACTGCAATAGAACAGAAAGTTTTTCCTGTCCCTGCACTCCCCTTCACTACAGTGAGAGGAGCTGTTTCCCAACCTTCGAGCAAACACTCAAGCAACATCTTTTGTCCAACATTTTTGGGTGTAATTCCTTGAGGATACTCCTTTTGGTGCCTTAGAGACACTATCTTTTCCCCATCAAATCTACCCAAAGCTGATTGCACTCCTTTTTCAGACTGGAAAATTACAAACATATTTGTAATCCAGTTAATCTCCTCAAAATTATAAATCCTTGAGGGATCTAGGTATTTGTTTGAATAGAAGGAATCCATGGCAGAAGAACTACAGTACAATCCTTTTACACGTCCTGAATATTGTTCTTTCAGCTGTGGAAACTGTTCATCTTTGAAGTCTTCGGCTTTAATTCCAAGCATCCCTGCATCAACTCTCATAAGAGGGTTTTTAGTTAGCAGGATTACTTTTTCACTTGGATTTTTCTCCTGCAAATGCTTGCAAATTCCAAAGCACCGCAGTTCGAATTCCGAAAACTTATATTTGCTGTCCGAAATTTTACTGCTATAGCAGTTCATTTCTATTCTTAGCATACTGCCATTTCTTTGAGCAACACCTTCTTGAGATAGTTGCTCTAAATTAAAGGTCTCAAGATATGCTAGAATCTCCTTTGCTGTCTTGCTTTTTTCAATTGTTCCTTGAAAATTTTGCAACCTTTGAACTACTGGATATGGAATGACTATTAGATTGTCATTTCCTAATCTCAGCGTAGTGTCGTTTGATGATATCAAAGCATCATCTAGTACTACAAAGATTTTCCGCATAAAAAAACTCCTTTCAAATTTTATCGCATTATAATATAAATGCGATACATAATTTAATAACATAAATATTATACGATAAACTTCGATTTTTTTCAATAGGAACCGAGAAAATGAAACAATTAGTTTACTCAAAATTTTCTTCTATGATTTTATCATCCTTCTTAATTAATACTGTTATTTTCTTTTCTGCCTCTTCTAACATTTCATTGCATCTTTTAGCTAGTTCCATACCTTCTTCAAATTTTTTTATTGAATCTTCTAAATTTAAATTTCCACTTTCTAATTCTTGAACTGTTTTTTCTAGTTTTTCCACATTTTCTTCAAAATTCATACCTTTTTCCTCCATTACATTTATTTAAAATAGTAATTAATCCCATCTTTCGGCTGTACCTTTTTCTAAGTCTACTATATACCACGCTTTTGCACTTGTTGTATTTTTGTCTCTCACACAAATTATATATTCTTCATTTTCAGTTCGACCATCTTCTGAAAAATATACTGAAGTATCCTCTCCCCAATCTTTTTTTACAATACTTACTGCCCTTTCTAAGTCTGTTTGAATTTTATCTTCTTTTACTTTCTCTGTTGTATTATTTTCATCTTTTTGGTTTGTTATATTGTTCTGAATTAGGTTGTTTTCTGCTATGGTATTATCTACATTTTTAATCTCATTCTTTGTTTTTTCATCTAACTTATTAGAGCTTGTTGATACTGATTTTCCATTTATATTTTTCCCAATAGCTATTCCCAATCCTATTATCAAAACAATTGCTATTACAAAAACTATTAATTTTTTCATGCTATTTTCCTCCCCAATTTTACTTTTTCAAAATTTTTATTTGTTACTATATTTTAGTCTATTACTTTTGCTCTTAAATGTCCATCTTCTAATCTTATTTGTATTTCATCATCCTTTTGCAGTTGTTTTATACTTTTAATTATTTTGCCTTTATGTTCTATTACACTATATCCTCTTGTTAAAGTTTTCAATGGACTTAAAGTATCTAGTTTAGCAACCAAGGTCATTTCCTTGTTTTTATTCTCTTTTAATTTGTTTCCTATTAGATTTTCTAATTGCTTTGTTTTTATGTCTATTTGTATGTAGTGTTCTTTTATTTTTTGAGTTGGGTTTGTAAATACTCTAGAGTTGATTATCTTTTCATATTTTAATCTGATTAATTCTAGTTTTTTTCTCAATGCTTGCTTACATCTGTCTTGATGCATATCTAATTTTCTTTTAATTTCATATACATCTGCTGTAGCAATCTCTGCAGCTGCTGATGGAGTTGGTGCTCTTAAATCTGCCACAAAGTCTGATATGGTAAAATCTGTTTCATGTCCTATAGCTGATATTATTGGTATTTGTGATTCATATATTGCTCTTGCTACTATTTCTTCATTAAAGGGCCATAAATCTTCTATGGCTCCGCCCACCTCTTGCTAATAGTATAACATCAGCAGTTTTATTTTCATTCATATAGTAAATTGCATCTACTATTTTTTCTTCTGCACCTTTGCCTTGTACTGGTATCGGATATAGTTTTATACATACATTTGGATTTCTCCTTGTTGATACATTTATTATGTCTTGAATTACTGCACCAGTTCGAGATGTGAGTACTCCAATGGTTTTTGGCATTAATGGGATTTTCTTTTTATGTGCTTCATTAAATAAGCCTTCTTTTTCTAATTTATTTTTTAGCTTTTCATATTCTTTATATAAATCACCTATTCCGTCTTGTTGCATAGATTTACAATATATTTGATATACCCCTCCTGCTTCATATACAGCAACTGTCCCTAATACTAATACTTTCATTCCATCAGTTGGAACAAAATTTAAAGTAGATGTTGATGATTTAAACATAATACACTTTATTAAAGATTTCTCGTCTTTTAAAGTAAAGTACATATGTCCTGTATAATGATGTTTGAAATTTGAAATTTCACCTTTTACATATACATAATTTAAATATTCATCTTCATCTACTTTGTTTTTTATATATTTATTTAATTCACTTACCGTTATTGCCACTGGTATCATAAGTTCTCCTTAACAACATTTGCTAAAACACCATTTATAAAGTTCGCAGAATTTTCCTCTCCATATGTTTTTGCTAGTTCAATAGCTTCATTTATAGCAACTTTATATGGTACATCTGTATATATAATTTCATATATGGACAGTTTTAGTAATGCAATATTTATTTTTGAAATTCTGTCTAACTTCCATTCTGGTTTTAGTTTGCTTGATATTGTTTCTTCTATTTTGGGCTCATTTTCTTTAATGCCTTTTACTATTTTGGTTATATATTTTTTTGCATTGTTGTCTTCTATGTTATTATTTTCTAAGAAAATTTCCAAATTTTCTTCATCAAATTTTTTTTGTATTTCTAATTCATATAATAGCATGAATGCATATTCTCTCATTTTAGATATATTCATTTTTTTACCATCTTTCTATAATGTTTTTTATTTTATCTTTTACATATTCCTTATTTTTCTGTACATAGTTTCCTATTAGTATTCCTGCAAGTATTATGATGCATCCTATTAGGAATTTGTGTATACGCAATATTAGTGCTATTATAGCTACAATGCCACCAATTATAGCACCTCTATATCTTATTATAAAATTTTTTAAATTTTCCATAAGTCTTTCTCCTTACTTGCGAGCCAATAATATTGACCCGTAAATTTTATTCTTTTACCTCTTTTTTAGATGCGATATTTTTAATTCTAACATTTACATCTTTTACTTCTAAATCTAATGATTTTTTTATTGTTTCTTTTATGTCTTTTTGTAAGCTTATTGTTAAATCTTTAATTATAGCATCTGGATATACAAATAATGTTATGAAAATGCTTACATTACTTTCATTATCTAATTCTACTTTTGTCATAACATTTTGTGCTGTCTCATAATTTTTCACTACTGCATTACTTAAGCTTTCTATTGTATCTCTTGATACTAATAATTTTCCATTATCATTTTCTAATAATATTCCATCTTTTCCATTGCTTGTACTTTTTGTATCAGAATTTAAGAAAATACATTTTATTGCTAACAATATTAGTACTATTGATACCCCTAGGGTTATTTTTGAAGCAATTTCTCCTGTTATTACAAATTCAATAGCTCCTATTATTAATTCTAACTCCATCCAACCTATTATTGTTAAAATTGCTACTACTCCTACTAATAAAATTATTGTAGAGAATACTACTAGTCCTATTTTATCTAAAATTTTCATATATTATCATTTCCTTTCTTTTATTTTTGGGTCACACTTAGGGTGACCCCTACTACTCATTTTTATTGTTCTTGTGTTTCTTCAATTTCTTCATTTTTTTCATCTTTTCTTTTTTCTGCAATGTTTATTCCTTGTATGTGAATATTTACACTTGAAACACTTAATCCTGTCATTGTTTCTACTGCTTTTTTCACTCTGTTTTGGATTTCAAAAGCTACATCTGGAATTCTTACACCATATTCTACTATGATATTTACATCTATTTTTGTGCTTTTTTCTCCTACTTCAACTTTTATTCCTTTGCTTAATCCTTTTTTTCCAAATATTTCTGTTATTCCTCCTGCCATACCATATACCCCTGAGACTTCTGAAACTGCGATTCCAGCAATTGAAGCAACAACGTCATTTGCGATTTTTATGCTTTCATCATTTTCTGATGATATTTCTTCCTTATTTTCTGTACTTAAGTTTTCTTCTTCCACTTTTGTACCTCCTTTTGTTTTTATTTATATATTTTATCTATACAAGTATATCAATTTATCTTTTATTTTACAACTATTTTTGAAAATTTTTTTTAGAAAATTATTACATTACTCCAAGACGAAATTGTACAGACTTATTATAGGAAATGCTCTTGTGTTCTTAGCAATATAAAATTTGTAACTTCTTCCTTTCTTTTGACATATCTTTGCTCTTTTATATTTTCTTCCACCTAATCTTTCCTCCATTTTTTTATATTATATCATATCTTATATATCTCTTAAAGTTTTGATAATATTGTGTTAATAATAATTTTAGGTGTTGGTTTTTCATCATGTGAAAAAGAAAAATATTTTAGTAGTTTTGATTGCTCACATTCTGTATACATATAATTCGCAGCTTTAGTTATGTTTCCTTTAATATTTCCTACACTTTTTGCGTGATTGTGAGCAATTCTTTTATATAAATAGTGTTCTAGATTATCTGCATATTTTTCATTGTCTTCTTTCTGCTTTCCATCTTCATAGGCTATTTCAAATCTAATATCACTAAATCAATATGTTCGCTTCTGATACTCTCTAGTACTTCTTGTCCGTTTGTTGAAATATTTACTAATCTCATTTCTTCGTTATCTGCCATTATATAATTAATTAATGTTTTTGCATAATAAATATTATCATCTGCAATTAAAATATTTAACATATATTTTTTCCCCCAAAAAAAATGATTATCCATATATATAGATAATCATTTTTTATATTTTGGTTTCATAAAATATTTTTTTCATCATCTTGTTGAAACTTTGTAATTGGCTGAATTCTCGGTATTAAAATTTTGTATATTTCTTGATGATATTGCTTATGAATTTCAACTTTTATTTTGAAGTTCTATCTCAATTATCTCTCCTTGCTTCTCTAATACTACTTTTAAAGTATCTGTTGCATTATATTTTGTTAGATTAAAAGTTTGCCAATATCTTAAAAATCCATTAAGCATTTGGTTATGTCCACCATTTCCATCGCTACTATTTACTACTGGATAAAATCTTTCACCATCATCATTTTCAACATATTCATTTTTTATAAGAATATTTTGTACTGAATGATTATTATTAAAAAATTCCTCTTTTTTTCTTTCTTTTTCCTCTTCGCTATCCTCTTCTGTATATACTGGTTCTCCCCATTTCGTGATAAGCTCTATTTTCATTCCAGTATTAGATATTTGTGCTTTTGTAACAATGATGTTATCTTTACTGCAAGTCTTAACACTGTATATCATTTCTTCCCTATTATACATTTCTTCTGGTAAATCAACTGTTATATTCCAATCTCCCTCTATTACTGTTTTTTCATAAAAATTTTTATTTTTCAGTATTATTTTATTAAAACTTATCTTTAGTTTTTTGCTTCTTGGGAAATTATCTGAATAAGTCATATATTTATATTCTAGACTTTTGCCATATTTTTTTATTATCTCTCCATAATATGATCCTTTGTTATAAGCTATATTTTTAGATGTCTCTTGTATATTTATTTGTTTGTAAAATTCTTCATATTTATTACTATTCTCAAGTGTTAGAGCTATCACATTATCTTGTTCATCTGTTATTACTAAATTAGATAATTCAATATTACATATTGTTTCTACGCTTTCTGCTTCTGGAATTTCTATATCAAATAATATTAATAAATTAAAATCATCCATTAATATCTCTTTTACTTTTACATTAACTCCATTAGATTCAATATGTCTCATATTTACTTCTTGTATATACCCATTTTCTATTGCATCTTGAACCCCCTCGGTTGAATTGATTTTCAATAGATACTTGCTTATAAATGCTGAAATATCTTTTACAAATATCATTGAGCTGGCTAATATAATAATTAATAAAAAACATGCCACCTTTTTTATAATATTCATAATTTCCCAAGACACCGTCCTATTTTCATTGTTTAAAGCATTCTGTATAGCTAGTTTATATTCTTTTGGCTTATCTATTTTTTCTTTAAAAGCTTTTTTAATTGTTTCTTCTAAAAAATCTTCCTTCATTCTTTAATCACCCCTTCATATTCACTTTTAATTTTTTCTTTTGCCCTTCGTATTCTTGTTTTTATTGTATTTTCATTGATATTTAACATTTTTCCTATTTCCTTTGTTGTATATTCCTCTAAGTAATATAATGTCATTGCTATCCTTTCATCATAGTTTAAAAGTTTCATTATGCACTCAAAATTCAAATTATCTTCCAAATCCAATCTTGAATTATTTAAATCTTGTTTACTTATTATATCTTCATCTAATTCTATAAATCGTGTATTCTTATATTGGTCATTACACTTATTTATTAAAATTCTTATAATCCATGTTTTGAACAGCTCTGGTTTTTTTAGTTTGTCTATTGCTCTATATGCGGATACCATTGTTTCTTGTATTGCATCAGAAACATCTTCTGGATTACATAATCTTGTTCTTGCTATTTTATATAAATTATCTTCTAGTTCTAATATTAATTCTGTAAATGCTTTTTTATCACCTTTTTTAGCTTTTAATACTAATTCATACATTTATTTATGAGCTCCTCTCTTTTATTTCTCTTTTCATATTATTAGACTAATTAATTGCAAGAAATAGTTTCATAAATTAATATTTTTTCTATCATTAATTATACTTTTTATTTATATATTTTCAAGTATTATAATGTTTATTTTTTTTACACTTTTTTACACTTTTTGTAAAATCTGTTTTTTTTATGCTATAGTTTATGTATACTTGTGTTTTATAAGTATATTACTTAATACCAATATTGCAAGCTCTTGTTTGCAATTTAGGTATAGAAGGCTAGGAACTTATACAAAATTACAGCTTAATGGAGGTAATCTTATGAAAAAAAATCTATCAAATCGGGCTATAAGTGCAATTTTAGCACTTATAATAGTTTTTATCTCATCTCTCACAGTGTCCACAGCATCTGCCACAACTCAAGTAGCTACAGCTACATTAGTTGCATCGGCATGCTATCCTGGTAGCAATTACCTTGGTACATTCACTTTTACCGAAAGCAATATATGAGCCTAGAACGGTAAATATTCATGCTTGGTATGACGTCGAGTAAAATTTAAACTTTGTTTCTAGCCTTCCTACTGGTATCCTTCTTTAGGACATCAGTAGTTTTTATTAATTATAAACTAATCTATAAAAAAACTGTTAACTGTAAAGAAGTTGAAGCTAAAACTACTGTTGATAAAAAATAAGTAATGTTTTGGAATGTAGATTATGCTAAAAGTGCTAAAATGGAACGTCAACCAGCTATTGATAAGGTTAAAGATTTAATAGGTAATGTCCCAAAATATATTTCTTATGGTGCTAATAATATTGAAACTCATTTTTAAACTTGCTATCTTACCTTAGTTCTTAGCAATATAAAATTTGTAACTTCTTCCTTTCTTTTGACATATTATGTAGTATGCATTATAAAAAGGAGGAATTATTGATGTATAGAAAGTGCTGCAAATGTAATTTGAACAATAGCTGGAACAATTCTGCAAACATGAATGTTGCTTCTGAATATGAAGATTGCTATGAAGAGAGTTGTTCTGATGTTCAAAACACTTTAGGTATATATGATGAATGTAGCTGTGGTTTTGATGAATTAAGTAGTTTTCCTGAGAATCCTGTTTTAGGTCAAAGCTATGTCCCTATTCAAACTATGGATAGAACTTTTATCCCTTGTGTTGGATTAAAAATGGGTACAATTTATCCAGAACTTGTGAGTCCATATATGCCTGGTCAATCCATGTCTGAAATGGAATATTTAAGAAGAAGAAATACTATTGGGGAGGGATGTAATAAATGTTAAATTCTAATAATATAAATGATTGCAATTATCAATGTGATTGTAGCCAAAATGAATCAGAAGAAGCTGTTTTACCTATTATGGAGCTTCCTGAAAGTCAACAATGTCCAAGAGATTGCAAAAGAGAAGAAATGATAATGAAGATTAAGGAATTGGATTTTGCTGTTGAAGATTTAGCTTTGTATTTAGATACTCATCCCGATGATAGAAGAGCTTTATGTTTGCATAATACTTATGCAAAACAACTTAAAGAATTAAAGGATAAATATCAAAGAGTTTATGGACCTCTTACAATAGATTATCCTTGCAATAAGTGGAGATGGCTTGAAGAACCATGGCCTTGGGAAAGGGGGAATTATTAATGTGGACTTATAATAAAACTTTAGAGTATCCAATAAATATAAAATGCAGAAATCCTAGGTTAGCTAAATTTATAATATCGCAATATGGTGGACCAAATGGGGAGCTTGGTGCTTCTTTAAGATACTTATCTCAGAGATTTAGCATGCCAGATCAAAAGTCAAAAGCTATTTTAAATGATATAGGTACAGAAGAACTTCGGTCATTTAGAAATGGTTGGAGCTATAGTTCATCAATTAACAGATGGATGTTCTGCAGAAGAATTGGAAAAAGCAGGTCTTGGCTCTTATTATACAGATAATGGCTGGGGAGTATTCCCTCAATCAGCTGCAGGTATACCTTGGTCAGCTTCAACTATAGCCGTTACAAGTGACCCTATTGCAGACTTGCAAGAAGATTTAGCAGCAGAGCAAAAGGCTCGTGCAACTTATGAAAAACTCATCGATTTAGTTGGAGATGATCCAGATGTTTTAGATCCACTTCGTTTCTTAAGGGAACGAGAAGTTGTTCATTTTCAAAGATTTGGTGAGGCTTTACGTGGAGTTCAGGAAAAGCTTGCAGAGAAAAAATATTTTGTAAATGATAATAATAATTGTATGTATAATAGATAAATCTAAGGAGCCGTTTTTGCCGTACCTACTGGGCAAAATCTCCGTCGCACACTAAAAGAGAGGGATACATGAGTATCCCTCTTTGGAGTCACATACGGCAGTAGACCGTTACCACCTCCTCTGAACAAAATTCCTCTGGAAAATGTTTCAATATCTCATTTTTTTCAGAGGCAGTGGCTTTTCGATATCCACTTCCATACCTTTCAATGTCTGGAACTTCCCCTGCTACAGCAAGGCCTTGTGTAACTTTTCCATCTTTTGAAATGGAAAAGCTTACAACTGTGTATCCTTTTTTCCGCAATTCGTCTGCTTTTGTCATGACAGATTTAAACATATTTTCCTCCTTGATTTTAACTCTTTCGAGTTTTTATAATGATATTATACCATATTTTTTATCAAATGTAAAATTTTACTCTGTTTTTTCTTGCCATACTGGTTTTCCTGTATATTCTAAAGCTTTTTCTTCTCCTGTTAATACTCTTAATGTTCCATTTGCCAATGCTTCCATTTCTTCTTCTCCTGGCATTACTACTACTTTTCCTATATATGATACATAGTCTTTTATAGCTTCTACTAATTCTTTATCATTTGCTATGCCACCTGTTAAAATTATTGCCTGCACATCTCCTTTTAATATAACACTATATGCTCCGATTGCTTTTGCTATTTGATAAATCATTGAATCATATACAAGCTTTGCAAATTTATTTCCATTTCTTATCATTTCTTTTACTTCTATTGCATCACTTGTACCTAATAGGGAAACTAAGCCGCCTTTTTTAGAGACTAAGTCTTTCATCTCTTGCTTTGTGTATTTCCCAGAGTAGCATAAATCTACTAAGCTTCCTGCTGGTATAGAACCACTTCTGGTAGGAGTAAATGGTCCATCTCCTTCAGAGGCATTGTTTACATCTATAACTCTACCTTTTTTATGTGCCCCTATCGAAATTCCTCCACCCATGTGGACTACTATTAAATTTAAATCTTCATATTTTTTATTAATACTTTTTGCATATTTATATGCAGTTTCTTTTTGATTTAATGCATGGAACATACTCTCATTATATATTCCTTTTATTCCTGTTATTCTTGTTATTTCTTCTTTTTCGTCAACATTTACTGGGTTTACAACAAAACATTTTTTATTATTCCTTTGTGCTAGGTCATATGCTATTTGTGGACCCAAGACTGAAGCATGTTGCATTGTATATCCAATTCTAGCATGTTCTAATAATAGTTTATTTATATTATATGTACCTCCTTTTAGAGATACTAATCCTCCTCCTCTGCCTGAAAACGCATCTATTGTTTCTAATTTGACATTGTTATTTTTTAATGCTTCTAGCACCATTTCTGTTCGATATGGCAATTGTTCTGATATTGTTTTAAACTTAGCTAGTGTTCCTGCTTCATGTGTTAAATTCTCTTTAAATATCAACTTTTCATTATCGAAAAGTGCAATTTTTGTTGATGTTGATCCTGGATTGATTGTTAATATTCTATATTTTTCCATATTTCCCTCCAATATTATTATATGCATTTTTATTTTAAAGTTTTTATTCTTTCTTCTATATTTTTTAACATTTCATTGAATTTTACCAGTTTTTCTTTTTCTTCTTCCACTTTAGAAATTGGCGCTTTTGCTAAGAATCCTGGATTTCCTAGCATTTTGTCTGTCTTTCCTTTTTCAATTAGTATTTTTTCTTTTTCCTTTTCGAGTCTTTGCATTTCTTCTTCTATATCTACTAAGTCTTGGAATGGTATAAATACTTCTAGTTCTTTAGTTACTATATTTACAGCATTTTGTGGAATATTTGTTTTTTCTTCTTTAATTTCTATCTCATCTCCAAATCCTAGTTTTTGGATAAATCCTTTTGATGCTTCAATTACTTGTTTATATTCTGGTTCTGCTATAAATATTAGTTTTGATTTTTTTGATGGATGTACATTCATTTTTGTTCTTACATTTCTTATTCCTGTTATAACTTCTTTAAGTTCTTCTAATTGTTCTTCTTCTTTTTTGAAGTTTAAAGCTTCATTATATTCAGGATATTTTGCTATCATTATGCTTTCATCATTATTGTATAATTCTTTATATATTTTTTCTGTTACAAATGGCATAAATGGATGTAATAATTTTAGTGCATCCTGTAATACTTTGTTTAATACATATTGGGCTGTTGCTCTTGTTGGATTTTCTTTGTCATATAATCTTGTTTTTACGATTTCTATATACCAATCGCAAAATTCATTCCAAATAAATGTATATATTTTATCTATTGCTACTCCCAAGTCGTAGTTTTCCATATTTATAACTATTTCTTTTACTAATGTGTTTAATTTTGATATTATCCATTTGTCTTCTAAACAGAATTCAGAGTTTAGAATTTGGAGTTCGGATTTAAGTAGATCTTGGTCGGCATCTTCTAAGTTCATTAATACGAATTTAGCTGCATTCCATATTTTGTTTCCAAAGTTGCTTGACACTTCAAGTTTTTCAGGCATAAATCTCATGTCATTTCCTGCTGACGTTCCTGATATTAATGAATATCTTAAGCTATCTGTACCGTATTTTTCTATTACATCTAGTGGATCTATTCCGTTTCCTAAACTTTTAGACATTTTTCTTCCTTGGCTGTCTCTTATTATTCCATGTATGAATACATCTTTAAAAGGCACTTCTCCCATCTGTTCGAGTGACGAGAACATCATTCTTACTACCCAAAAGAAGATTATATCATATGCTGTTACTAATGTACTTGTTGGGAAAAATGTTTTTAAGTCATCTGTTTCTTCTGGCCAACCAAGTGTTGAAAATGGCCACAATGCTGAACTAAACCATGTATCTAATGTATCTTCATCTCTTTTTAGGTTGTGTCCTCCACATTTTGAACATTTTTCTGGAGTTTCTATTTCAACATTTATTTCTCCACAGTCTTTACAATAATATGCTGGTATTTGATGCCCCCACCAAATTTGACGTGATATACACCAGTCTTGTATGTTTTCTAACCAATTAAAATATGTTTTTTCGAATTTTTCTGGCACAAATCTTGTTTTTCCTGTTTTAACTGCTTCTATTGCTGGTTTTGCTAGTTCCTTCATTGCAACAAACCATTGGTCTGATATTTTTGGTTCTACTGTTGTGCCACATCTATCATGTTTTGAAACATTGTGTGTATAGTTTTCTATCTTTACAAGTGCCCCTATTTCTTGTAATTTTTCTACTATTCTTTTTCTTGCTTCATACATATCTAGTCCTTTATATTCTGGAACTAAATCGTTCATTTTGAAGTTTTCATCAAATACTTCTATTATTTCTAAATTATGTGTTAATCCTGCTTGATAGTCATTTGGATCATGTGCTGGTGTGATTTTAACACAACCTGTTCCGAATTCTTTTTCTACAAATTTATCTGCTATTATTGGGATTTCTTTATTCATTATAGGTAATATACATTTTTTGCCTACTAGGTCTTTGTATCTTTCATCTTCTGGATGTACTGCAATTGCTGTGTCTCCTAGCATTGTCTCTGGTCTTGTTGTTGCTACTGTTAAATATTTATCTTCTCCTACAACTTTATATCTTATATGCCATAAGTGTGTTGGTTCTTCTTCATATATTGCTTCTGCATCTGATATGGAAGTATGGCAAGAAGGACACCAGTTTATCATTCTCTTACCTCTGTAAATTAGCCCTTTGTCATATAACTTTTTAAAAACAACAAGTACTGCTTTTGAAAGTCCCTCATCCATTGTAAATCTTGAACGTGACCAGTCTGCTGAACATCCTAATCTTTTTTGTTGTTTTACTATTGTTCCTCCATATTCCTCCGTCCATTTCCATGCTTCTTCTAGAAATTTTTCTCTTCCCAAATCATGTTTATCTATTCCTTCTTTTTTTAACTTTTCTACTATTTTTACCTCTGTCGAGATTGCTGAATGGTCTGTTCCTGGAAGCCATAAAGTATTGTAACCTTGCATTCTTTTGTATCTTATTAAAATATCTTGTAATGTTCCGTCTAGTGCATGTCCCATATGTAACTTTCCAGTAACATTTGGTGGTGGCATCATTATACAATATGTTCCCTTTTCTTTATTTCCACTTGGCTTAAAATATCCTTTTTCTTCCCAATTCTTATATATTTTTTCTTCAAATTCGTTTGGATTATATTTGCCATCTAAATTATGTTTACTCATATATATCCTCCTATCTTTTATTTATGTATGGTGAGCGACGGGCGACCATTGGTCGCCCCTCCATACATTTTTAAATTTCTTAATTCATATAATCGCGTAAGCGTTTACTTCTACTTGGATGTCTTAGTTTTCGTAAAGCTTTTGCTTCTATTTGTCTTATTCTCTCTCTTGTGACTTCAAATTCTTTTCCTACCTCTTCAAGTGTTCTTGCTCTTCCATCTTCTAGTCCAAATCTTAGCTTTAACACTTTTGCTTCTCTTGGTGTTAGTGTATTCATTACTTCATCTAGCTGTTCTTTCATTAGTGTGAATGAGGCAGAGTCTTGAGGAGCTGGGCTATCTTCATCTTGTATGAAATCTCCTAAATGACTATCATCTTCTTCTCCTATTGGGGTCTCTAGTGAAACAGGATCTTGTGCTATTTTTTGTATTTCCATTACTTTTTCAACGCTTAAATCCATTTCTTTAGCTATTTCTTCCGGAGTTGGTTCTCTTCCTAGTCTTTGTAATAATAGTCTTGAGGTGCGTATTAATCTATTTATTGTTTCTACCATATGAACTGGTATTCTTATTGTTCTAGCTTGGTCTGCTATGGCTCTTGTTATTGCTTGTCTTATCCACCATGTGGCATAAGTACTGAATTTATATCCTTTTGTATAGTCAAATTTTTCAACTGCTTTTATTAAACCCATATTTCCTTCTTGAATTAAATCTAGGAATAGTAATCCTCTTCCAACATATTTTTTAGCTATACTGACGACTAATCTTAGGTTTGATTCTGCTAATTTTTGTTTTGCTTCTTCGTCTCCATTTAATATTCTTTTTGCTAATTCTAGTTCTTCATCAAATGAAAGTAATTCAATTTTTCCAATTTCACGTAAATACATTCTAACTGGATCATCAGTGTTTACTCCTTCAAAGTTCATAGAATCTATATCATCTAATTTTAAGTCTTCTACTTCTTTTAAGTCTTCTACGTCTGGTTCTTCCAAATCATCTTTTAGTACATCTACTCCCATTTCTTCCATTACATCAAACACTTTATCTATTTGTTCAGGGTTCACTTCTCCTAGTTCTGTCGCTAACTCTCCATATGTTATATTGCCCTTTTCTTTTGCTTTCTTAATTATATCTGTTACTTTTTGTTCAGTAGTCTGATTATTTGGGTTTTCTTCTTTTTTTTCTATATTAATATTCTTTTCTTCTTCCATAATATCCCCCTTTTGTAAAAAAGCTCTACTTTATTAATTTTTTTTCTATTATTATTTCATTTATTTCTTCAATTATTTTTTCTTTTTCTTCTTTTGTTAAATTTTGTTGTTGCTGTTGTTCTAAAAGTTCCATTTTTCTAGTGTCTAATTTTTCAATTTTATATGTGTTTATAATATTTCTTATTGCTTTTTCGTCATTTTTTATTTCATATTCCTCTGCCATGATTTCTGTCAATCTGCTTATAACTTCTTCATCGTGCATAAAAAAGGTTATTACATCATTTATATTACTATTTCCTTTTTCATATTCTTCATACAGTTTTCTTAATATTTTCTTATTTACATCAGATTTAAAATCTTCTACTTTGATTTCATTTTTTATTTGTTCATACGCTTTTTCTTGAATTAGTAAGGCAATTATTGATTTTTCTCTTTCAATAAGCTTTTTTTCTACATTTTCTTTTTTAATAATTGCTTGTGGTTTTCTTTCAAGAATTTTTGCTGTTATTCTTTTACCGCTCATTTTATTTATTTCTGCATAGAGTGCTTCTTTGGAAATATTGTATTCTTCTGCCATTCTGTCTATATATAGCTCTTGTTCAATTTTGCTTTCTACTGTGGTTAATAACTTTGCGGTTTCTTTTAAAAATTTTATTTTGTCATTTACATTATTTAAATCTAGTGATTTTTTCAATACCTTTGTTTTAAATTCAATTAATGATATTGCATTGTCTACAAGCATATTGAAGCGTCCATTACCATATTTAATAACATACTCGTCTGGGTCTTTTGCTCCCTCCATTTGCAATATTCTAACATCACAACCTGCACTTGTAAGTATTTCTAGTCCTCTTAAAGTAGCAGTTTGACCTGCTCCATCTGAATCATAAGCTATTATTACCTTTTCGGTGTATTTTCTAAGTAGTCTTGCTTGTCCTTCTGTAAGTGATGTTCCAAGTGATGCTACAGCATTTGGTATTCCTCTTTGATGAAGTGACACTGCATCCATATATCCTTCCACCATAATTATTTTATCTAGTTTTGTACCTTTAGCTATATTTAATGCATATAGGTTTTTACCCTTACTATACACTATTCCTTCTGGTGAATTTATATATTTAGGAAGTGAATTATCTAGAACTCTTCCTCCAAATGCTATATATCTGTTTCTTATATCTTGTATTGGAAACATTAGTCTGTTTTTATATACATCATTGTATCCATAATTTGTCTTTTTTACTAAATTGGATGCTAATATTTGTTCTTCTGTAAAGCCTTTTTCTTTTAGCAATTTGTATACTTCATTTCCGCCGGTTGAATATCCTATCATAAATTTTTTTAAGGTGTTATTATCTAATTTTCTTTTTTTAACATATTCTTGAGCTGGCTTAGCTATTGAAGTGTATAAATTTTGGTGATAAAAGTTTGCCACTAATTCATTAATCTCATATATTTTTTGTTTTAGCATTTCTTTTTTTGTATCATTTGTATTATCTGATATAGGTAGTGGTATTCCCGCTTTTTCTGCTAATATTTCTATAGCTTCTTTGTAATTTACATTATCTATTTTGCATATAAAACTGATTACATCTCCACCAATTCCACAGCCAAAGCAATGAAAAATTTGCTTATCAGCAGAAACAGAAAAAGAAGGCGTTTTTTCTTTATGAAAAGGACACAATCCCAAGAAATTTCTACCGCTTCTTTTTAATATTACATATTGTGATATGATATCTACTATATCATTATTGGACTTTATATCATCAATAAAAGCTTCACTATATCGCACCATTTTTAGCACCTTTCCTACTATATAATATTCGACATAAAGTTTTTTACACCTTCTTTTATTTACATAATTCGTGTTTTGTTTTGCTTACTTACTTTTTTTAAGTGTTTATGCATATTTTGTACATTTTTGTTAATAATATTATTATAAATTTCTAGGAGGTGTATGTCTCATGTCAGAGAATAAAAATAACAAAAATAATAAGAACAACAAAAATAATAATAGAAATAATGAAAATAACAACAATCAAAATGAAAGAAGCAATAATAACTGTAGATAATTTTTCTATATGCTTATTCAAGAGGTTAAATGCCTCTTGTTTTTTTTCTTTTTTCTTATATTTTATAATATAATTTAATATACTTGATTTTGAAAGGAAGGATTTTTGTGAAAAAATATAAATTAGCTATAATAGGTGCTACTGGTTTAGTTGGTAGAACTGCAATTAAAGTTTTAGAGGAGAAAAATTTACCTATTGATAAATATGATTTTTTTGCTTCTAAAAACTCTGCTGGTACTATATTAACCTTATTAGGGGGAAAATATTTTGTAAAAGAATTAACCCAAACTTCTTTTGATTCTGGTTTTGATTTTGCTATATTTTCTGCTGGGGGAGAAATTTCTAAAAGATTTGCACCAATTGCTGTTTCTAATGGATGTATTGTTATAGATAATAGCAGTGCTTTTAGAATGGAAGATAATGTTCCATTAGTTGTTCCTGAAGTTAACTTTGAAGATATTAAAAAACATAATGGTATAATTTCTAATCCTAATTGTTCTACAATTCAGGCTGTTGTCGCTTTAAAACCTCTTGATATGGAATATAAGATAAAAAGAATTGTATATTCAACATATCAAGCTGTCTCTGGAGCTGGTCAAAAAGGAATTCAAGATTTAAAAGACACTTTAAATAATTTAAAGCCTAAAAAATTTCCTTATTCAATTGCTAACAATTGTTTACCACATATAGATGTTTTTACAGAAAGTGGCTATACAAAAGAGGAAATTAAGATGATTAATGAAACAAGAAAAATTCTTCATAGACCAAATTTAAAGGTAACTGCTACAACAGTAAGAGTTCCAGTAATGAATTCCCATAGTGAATCTATTAATGTTGAATTTGAAAATGATTTTGATTTAGAAGAATTAAAAGATGTGCTAAAAAATAGCCCTGGCATTGTTGTACAAGACGACCCAAAAAATAATATATATCCTTTAGCGACTCATGCTACAGGTTCTGATAATGTTTTTGTTGGGAGAATTAGACGCGATGAAAGTGTTCCTTTTGGCATCAACTTATGGGTTGTTGCAGATAACATTAGAAAAGGAGCAGCCAGCAATGCAATTCAAATTGTGGAAAAATTAATTAATAAGATTTAGCTAGACTGTCCTTTTCTGGGACAGTCCCATTTTTCGTCGGATTTTGGGACTGTCCCAGAAAAGGACATAATTATATATTCATTTGTTTTATCATTATTTCTCCAAATACTGCATAGCCTTGCAAGGGATTATTAACTAATACATGTGTTATTGCACCAATAAATTTTCCATTTTGTATTATTGGTGCACCGCTCATTCCCTGTATTATTCCACCTGTTTTCTCTATTAATTTTTCGTCTGTTATTTCTATTAGCATACTTTTATTATCTTCTGTATTGTTTTTATATATTTTTTTTATTTCTATTTTATATTCCTTACGTATTTCATCTTCTAGTGCTAGTAGTATTGTAGCTTCTCCTGTTTTTATTTCATTTTTTAGTGCTATCTCTAAGCTATTGTTCTTATCTATTCCAAGTGTATTTATCTCTTTTAAGTTTCCATATATTCCAAAGTCTGTGTTTAAGTTAATGCTTCCTATTGTTTGATTATCATTTATTATTCCTTTTATTTCTCCCGGATTTCCCTTTTCACCTTTTTTTATTTTTGTTATTGTACTTGTAAGTAGTTTTCCACTTTCTATAGTTATTAATTTGTCTGTGTCTCTATCTACTATTCCATGTCCTAGTGTTGCTATTTTCCCTGTTCCAGGGTCATAATATGTCGCTGTTCCTATTCCACATGCTCCATCTCTTACCCATAAGCCTATTTTATATTTGTCTTCTTTTGTTTTAACAGGCTCTATATCTGTTACATATTCTGTTCCTTCTCTTATATATTTTATTTTTACTTGCTTTCCTTGTGAATTATTTACGCATTTTATTAGTTCTTCTGTTGTTGTAACTGTAACATTATCTACTGTTGTAATAAGATCACCTTCTTTTATTCCAGTATTCTCATATGGTTTTTTACCTTCTACTTCTGTCATTCCTATTACTAATACTCCATTTGAGTAAAGTTTTATTCCTATTATATTGCCAAGTGGCACTACTTTTGTATTTTTTACAGTACTCACATTTACTTCTTTTACATTAAATAAATTAAACAAGCTTACAGAAATTGTTTTGGTTTCTATTTTATTACTATCATTTGAAGTCTGTAATACTTCTTTCTTACTCTCTTTTAAAGTTATACCTAAAACCTGCTTTAAATCCAACTCTTCATTTTCAAGAAGTATTACATTTTTTGGCATACTTGTTATATTTACTGTATATATTAATGATATTAAAAGTAATATTATTATTAAACTTTTTTTTATAAAATTCAAATATGGTCACCCTAAAGTTTAGGATAACCATATTCTTAGTTAGTTATACTTATTTATTTCTATATCTCTTTTACTGCTGTTACTCTTATATCTTCTAATACGAAATAACCTATATCTTTACATCGGTGGTCATAGTGATCCGAAAAAAAGCCAAATGTATTTATTGTTTCTCTATTCATTTTATCTGCTGGAACATCTATATATATATCCTCTGTTAAAGAATTAGATGAAATTTTATATCCTGTATTTATTACTTCTATTGCAATATTTGTTGGTCCAACATGTTTTCCTTTTCTTCCATCTCCTGTTTCATAATGAGGAAGATCAAAAGTACAAATATGTTCAATTTTTTCTACATTGTTTCTATTTGCTCCTATTTTGTATTCAAATTCATAAATAGAACCCACCTTAGAATCCGATTTTTCTAAGAATTCCCCAGCAAAATTTACACTAAACATATATCCTTTTAAGTATTCGCCATTATCAGTAACATTGAACAACAAACCTCCTGCATTAAAACTATCTCCTTGATCTATATCTAAATCAAATTCAATTTTTTGTATGTTTATATATTCTGATTCTAATTTTGCCCAAATAGCACCTTTACCTGACAATACAGAATTTCCAATCATTTCTATTTTTGATCCATTGTCGGATTCAGCTATATTAATATATGAAATACTTCCATACCATTCATTTTGAAACCATTCTCCATCCATATCTTTCCCAGCATAAGTCCACAGTCTCTCAGCTTTGCTTTTTATTTCATCAAATGGCATATCTATAGGAGATAAATAGTAATAGTCTTTTTTCCAGTTTAAATTACTTAATGATATTCTCCAAACTCCATAAAGTTCTATATCTTGTGTTAGTATTCCCGTTTCTTCTCCTGGTAAGTATTTTATAGTTGATGAACCTCTTGTTTCTGTCCAACCATCAAATACATATTTTATAAATGGATTGCTTGTATCTATTGTTGGCGTTGGATTGTTTCCTTGTATTATTGCAGTTTCTCCTATATTTACTGTTTGTGTTTCTGGTATGTTATGTATAGCTATTATCTCATTTTCAATTGTTAATCCTGCATAATATGTAATGTTTATTCCTAAATTTGCTGTTAATTTTTCTTTTTGGTAATACCTTTCTCTTGCTAATGCCTCATTATAGGATTTTGCCTGTTTGTATAATATATCTCTATCACTATTTTCTTCAAAGTTTTGCTTGTTTACTACACAGTAGTAACATGCTATTTCTGAATCACTATTATTACTTTTATCATGTGGATAATAGTAAATATTATTTTTTCCTTCTTTTTGAACATAGTCTACACTTCTATATCCTGTATAATCTACATTTTTGCATTTTGAACAATATACTCTATGATAATAATTATCTTCTCCACTTAAGTATATTTCTCCTGGGTCTACATATTCTCTATTTGTTGTACTTGTTGCTATTGCATAATTATTGTAAAATTTCAGTCCTATTTGTATTCCTTGAAAAAATGTTATTAAGGAAATATTACTAAATGCTTGTTCCCAATCCAAATCTGTTAATACTGGTATTCTAAAATTATATTTTCCATTACTATAATTTTTTATAGCTAAATTTAAATTTGTTATAATATGATTTTTCATTATCTCTTTTTTATGTTCTACTATTTGTGAATTATCTTTTTCTGGATTGTTTGCTTGAGATATATCAAATAAGTTATCAATTTCTACACTTTCGCGTTCATAATTAGAATTTTGCTCGTTATACACTAGTTTATATTCTGTTATTCTTCCTCCTAAGTTTTCTTTTACCCAATTAGTGAATGCATATGCTTCTACATAATAGTTTATATCGCTAAAGCTTTTATATATTGCTGCAAAGTTATTATCTGCTAATCCTAAATTTGATAACATTTCACCTTTTATTTCTGTATCTAATTCTACTGTTTTCGTATTCTCTACCAAATCTATGTACCATTTGCCTTTATCTCGACCATTTAGCACCTGATATATTTTTTTGTATTCTGTTGTTTCACCATCTCCTAATAAGACTGATACTGATTTATATTTGCATTCACTATCTCCTGTTTTAATACTTTGAGACATATCTAGATAGCTTTTTGTTTTATCATCATTTAATTTAAAGAAATTGCTTTTTGCATCATCATAATATAGTTTTTCATTTTCTATGTCGTAAATATATTTAAATGTTCCTAATTTATAGCCTATAGAATCTTTGTATTCTATTTGTTCTTCTAATATTTCTGGCTGTATTTTTGTTTTAATTTGTCTTTCTCTTAAAGCTTCTGGAGTGTCAGGAATATATTTTTTGCTATATACTGTATTTACTATGGTTTCTTTAACTTGTATATCACTTTCATCTCTTGGATTTGAATTTATTTTTATTCTTGGTAGAACAGTGTCATTATCAAAATATACAAGATATCCATCTTTGTTAATATTTTTTTCTCCTTTTTTCCCATAAACATATATCCTGTTATCTAATGTATAATTAACTATTACATTTAAATCTCCTTTAGAATATTGTGCTGAATATTGTATTTGATTACTTAATATATGTTTATATTCTTTTTTAGCTTTATTGGAATCTGTTGTTAGATTTGTTAATGTTTGTGTTGTCTCATTGCCTTCTTCGTCATATGTTTTATAAGAATATGTTTTTCCTTCTCCTGGCTTTGCTTCATATAATATTTGATTTTTACTAACTGCATTCTCTGTATCTGTTGTTGCTTGATTAGTTGATGTATCATAAAATAATTGTACACCATCTTTATTTTCTTTATTTACTGGAACATAGTTTGGTGCATATATATAATATCCATCATACATTGTTGTACATATTGCTGGAATATAATTAATCATATATTCTTTTGCAGTTCCTGATATATTTAAATTGTTTGATAAGCTTGTTATGAAAGCATTTATAGCTGCTACTGTATTGCTTCGTGCATTGCCTTTATAGTTTTTCCAATCTACTGTATTTATTTCAAATGCTTTTATTCCTTCTTTTGTTGCCTCTCCGAGTTTTATATTGTACTCTGCTTGTAGCTGTAAGGTTTTTCGTTGTAAATTTAAATAGTATGATAATATTATTATTAATGGTATTATTATTATTAGAAAAATTATTGCTAGGTTTTGAATTTTCATACTTTATAGTCCTCCTATGTTTCTGTATTGTATTTAGTGTTTTAAAGTTATATAATTAGGGCAGCATATTTAATCCTGCCCTATAATATACAATATATTTTATTTTCCTGTTGTCGTAACTAATGCAGAGCTACTAGCTTCTATTGCTATCGTATCTTTGCCCATTATACTATACATAAAATTTTTTAGTTGAGTTCCAAATGTTACATTTGTATTTTGTACCTTCGCCAAAATATAATCTCCTTGTTTCATTTTATATACACTATCTTCCTTAAGTTTACTTTCTATTGCATTTGTAAATTCGGAATAATAAATGTTTTCACCTATTACATTAATGTTTTGTCCTTTTTTAGATGGATTATCATCAAGTATTTGAACTTCTAATTCAACAGAATAAGTATTTCCTGTTGCATGTAATTTTTGTATTAAGTTATCATAATTATTTTGCGTTATTTTTCCTTCTTTTGCACATGTATTTACAAAATCTGACACTAATGTTTGTACTGATGTTTGAGTTATATCGTCATTTTGGTTAGCTATTGCCATTAAAGGGAATACAAACATTACTAATGCCACTGTAACTACTGCTATTACTGTTATAAAAGTATCTGACATAAAATTTTTCCTCCTTATAATTCATCATATATTACATATGTTCGCGTTACTCCTGGTGCAATAATTACTCTTACTCCATCTTCTGCTACTTTATATTTTCCTCCTGTTGTTATTTCTTGAATATTTTCTAAATATATCTTTTGGCTTCCTGAGTTATTTTTTATAAATTCTTCTATTTTAGCTTCCATACCAACACTATAATCAAATTCTTCTGTTCTATCATTTTTTTTAATTCTAACATATGTTGCTTGATTTCTATAGTTTTTTAAAGTAGATATTACCTCATCTACTCCAACTACTCTTCCATTGCGTTGCCTATAATTTGTTTCACCAGTATTCCAATTGTAATATGTTGTTTGGTCTGAAGAAATTAATATACTATCTGCTGTTGCTTTTATTTTTGTCATTAGAGAGAATACTATGGATAATGCTACGATAAATATAAAAGCTGCAAATGCTATTTTTAATGCGTCTGTTGCATTCTCCATAATTTTCCTCCTATTGATATATTTATTTTATCCTGAGCATAAAGCATACAGTTTGATATATGCTTTATGTTCAGGATAAGCTTATGTAGGCTTATCCTATAATATTATTCTGAAATTGTTACTTTGTTCACATAACCTGTTGCTGTGTCATAACTTAATGATACTTTATATTTTTTTGTAGTTTTTAAATCACTTGCTCCTGTTAAAGGGCTTGTCCAAGCAAGTTCAACGTATTTTTCATCAGCACTAGATGTTGCTTCATTTGATCCATTGCTTGAATTTATTCCTGAAACTAATGCTTTTATTTGGCTAGAAGAAACAGCATTTCCTTCATAACTTGTAAATTGTGCGTTAAATGTGTCTATTGCCATTTTATCTGTTGATGTGCCAACTTGGTCAGTCATTTTTCCTGTTGAATTTATTATTATAACACCAACACTAATTAATAATATAGATACCAATATAGCACCTGCTATAATTAAAGCTTTTGATGCATTCTCCATAATATTTCACCTCCATTTTTATGTTTGTTTTTGTCCTTAGAACGATCTGTTCTAAAAGTTAATGTCTTTTGTTACTCTTCTTCAACCTCTTCAAATAGTAGTTTTTTTACCTTTCCTGAGCTTTTGTGATATTCTAATTTACTACATTTAAATTGTATGAAATTAAAATTTTGAACAAATTGTGTCATGTCATTATTATATATCTCTTCCATAGGATATGTTTTACCTGTTGTTAACATTTTAATTTCTATTTTTATACTGTTTTCATTGTTTTCTATATAATGGTTTTTTTCATCTTTTTGAACTTGATTATTTTCATTTTGATTTATTGCTTTATTTATTATTGTTGCAACTTCTGTTCCATATATTGTTCTATTTAGATAATATTCGTATTTGCTATTTTCTTGTTTTAATAGTCTGTTAGTAGTATTTTTTGTTATTAATAATCCTATTGTTGAAAATAATATTACTAAGATAGGAATACTTACTAATAACAGTGTCTTTTTCATTTGACCTCCTATTTATATTATAATTATACTGTTTTTATACATTTTTTGCAATATTTTTCGAGTTTTTAATTAATTTTTTTAAATTTGATTTCACTTATTTTTCCATCAGAATCTTTTTTGATTAAACTTCCAACCAATGAATACATGTTCTCTACTATTTGTTCACCTGAATCGTCTTTACTATATTTTAATATATTATCTGTTAAGAATTTGTTTGTCCAGATTCTAAATTCTTCATCGCTTTTATCTGTAATATTTTCTTGATTTACAAATACTTTTGTTCCAAATTCTTTTTGCCTTGCTATACTTGCTACTGATACTATTTCTTGAGCCGTTATATCGTTTCTTCCAATAAATACTTCAAAATTACTATTGTATTTTTGTAATTCTATTATATCAAGTTTTGTAACATAAGTGTCTGAAGCGTTTCCAAACTTGCCCATCATATATACACCTATGGTTAGTGTAAGTATTGCTAACATGGTTGCTCCTATTATTAATAAAGCTTTAGTTGCATTTTCCATATTACCTCAATCCTTTATTCTATATATTTAAATTCTATCCATTTTACTCTTCCTGTTTCATTGCTTAATTCCATTTTTGTACATTCGAATACATTAGTTTTCTTATCAGCAAAGTAGTTTTTTCCTGTTACTTGTCCATTTCCATCTATTTGAGTTTTTATTACATTATTTTCAAATACTTTTACTTCTATAATATATTTTTCATCATTTTCATTATCAATATTGTTCTGTTCAGCTTTATTTATTACAGTTAAAACTTCTGAACCATGTAATAATTTTTTATTATATGCTTCCCACTTAGCATTCCATTTTTCTAAATATTCTGCATCTTTCTTGTTAGCCTGTGCTGTTCCTATAGTATTCATATTGCTGAATAAAAATACAACTAATGATAATGTTAGTATTGCAAATAATATTCCTCCTGCTATTAATAATGCTTGTGTTGCATTTTCCATATATTATAATCCTTTCTATTTTATATAACTTTTATAATCCTATTCCTTGTATTGATGAGAAGGATTCTGTCATTACCGTCATTCCAATTGCAACTAGTGGGATAATTAAGTATCCTACAAATAAACTGACCATTGGTGCAAATCCTACTACTTTTCCTATCATTCCTTTTCTTTTTATTAATCTTTCATTTGATTCTTTACGTTTTTCTTGGTAATATTCTCTTTCATTATCTAGTTCATCAAAAGCTTCTCTAATAGGTATTTTTTCTACTGCTGCTTGTAAACTTTCTATTATTTGTATTAGTTGTGGAAATGCTATTTCTCCTTTTAGTTCTTCTAATGCCTCCCATGCTCCTGATTCATAATTATTTACACATTTAGATATTGGCTCTCTGAAAATATTAGAATATCTTTCAAGCCATTCTAATATCATTTCAACATTTACTCTTTCTATTTTCATTAACATCAATATTATTGTTTGATATTCCATTACCTCATTTTCCATCTCTAATGCTCTTAACTTTTTCTGCAACATTAACATCCATGTAGGACTACAGAACCCTAAATATCCTAATATGAAAGCTAATAGTAGTTCAAACCATTTGAAGTTTTCTCCATTTATTATTTTTAGTTTGCTCATGACTTTATCTGCTGCTAGTGAGATTTCATTTTCTGAGGCATCTTTATAAAATTCTATTTTAGGTAAATATTCTACTATCTCTTCTTTTGTTACTTTCTGTCTACCTTTAAATACTTTTAATGCTTCATTTTGTGCTTTTGTTACTTCCATTGCATTTGCTTTATCTTTTTCACTTAATGAACCTAGCAAATTATAATCTGATGTTGGTTCTTTATAAACATAATTTATGGCTGTTTTATGTGCAAAGCTAAACAACATTATTGAAATTATTATTGTTAATATACAAATTACTACTTTGTTGACATATAGTGTTTCTATTTTTTGTTTTGAAGCAGCTTCTTTCATCAATTTTGTTACTATTCTGTATTCTTTTGTGTTTTTCTTTGGTATTATTAAATCCATTATTTTTTTTATAATTGGTTTTTGATATAGTCTTACTTGCCATACTTTGTTTTGATCTTTAAAATCTACCTTTATGCCTCCTGTATCTTTTATTTTTCTTGTTAGGAAGTAACATACAAATGTAAGAACTACTAGTGCCACTTGCACCATTAATCCTCCTTTGCCATCATAAAACTGTGATGTGAATGAAAAGTTTTTTATTGCCCAATTTTTAAGTGGTGACATAAATAGTACTGGTAAAATTGCTATTATTGATAAGCTTTGAAATACATAGTTTAATTTATCTCTTTTTAATATTTCTAATTGCATTTCTTCTGTTATATTATTTAAATTTTTTAGATAAAGTGATGCACCATCTTTATCTGTTCTATCTCCAAATTCTCTTGTTAGATATGATATTCCTGCAAATTCTTTTAAAAAACTATTTGGTGCAACATCATAATACTTTTCAAGTTCTGTTTCCGGATCATCTGATATTAATATTTCATAAATTTTTTGTCCTTGTATTGATACTTCTAGCTCATCATTTTGTGATACTTCATATATTGCTTCTTCTACCATATTAAATTCATGATATGCATGTCTTATTTCTGCAAAAAATTCAATTTGTTGTTTTAATAGTTTTGTATCATATTTGTCTATCATTCCAGACATTATTGTTTCTATTAAAAATATTTCAAATAATAGTAATATCACTAGTAATAATGGATCATTTTTAGTAAAAATTATTACTGCTAATGTTACTGGAATTATTATACATAATGCTTGTGTAATTATTTTTGATGCTTGTCTTCTTGTTTTATATTCATCTTGCATATGTATAATTTCTAATTTTTTCCTTATTTTTAGCACATAGCGTTTGAATATAGGAACTGTTGTATAAAAAATATACAGTTTTTGGTAAATCACATCACTAGAATATTTATTTTGCTTTGTTCCCTCTCTTAATTGCTTAATTTTCTTCATATCACTTTTATTTGTTTTAGATTTCATTATTAAGTAAGCAATAACAATTAGAGCAAACAATCCACCTGATATTCCCATTATGTAATATATTATTTGGTTTGACATTTAGTTTCACCTCATTTTTTTGCTTCTTTTTTTGTTTTCTTTCCCCAATTTCTTTCTATGAATTCATCAAATTCAACTGCATCTTCAGCACTCATGTTATTTCTCATTTCTCTAATATTAGTATCTGATATTTTATTTGTTAATACATAAGCATCATTATGATATTCCATTATATTTACATATTTATATAGTTCTTTGTTTGTTACTTTATGAAAATATTTTGTTGCATTATCCATAAATTTCTCTATTTTTCCTTCTATTGTTTTTTCTTTTCTATAATCGTGCGTATAATCTTCTGTATCTTCAATTGGAATACATTCTGTTACTCTTTCAATATATCTTCTTCCTCTGAAATCTTTTACTAAATGAATGTCAAAGTTTAATACACTTACAACTTGTTCTTCTGCAATTCTTTCATCTGTAAATGTTCCTGCTCTTAACATTGAGTTTCTTAGGGCTGTAATTAAATTTGGGAATGTTTTAGCATGGTGCGTAAATAATGTAAATTTAGAAGCAACCTGTGCAGATTGAATCATCCAAGATGCAACTGGGTCTGTTGCAACCTCACCTATAATGTTTACACTACCATCAGTTTTTTTCTGAACGTCCAAACACTCCTGTCCTGCTATTGTTTCTGTTTCTCTCATTGATAAGATATTTCTTGTTGGATATATTTTTCTTAAGTGCAACTCAAAAGCTGTTTCTGTAATACGCAAGTTCATAGTTTCATATATATTTTCTATCATTGCCATAAGCATTGTTGTTTTACCACAACCTTGCTCACCTGTAAGAGCTAATATTCTTGCACCTTTTACTAGATATTTTAATAGATTTATTGCTTCTTCTTTTCCATCTACTGTAATGATTTGTTCTAGTGTAGCTCTTTTTACGTCAAATTTTCTAACGAAGAATGCCCATGTTTCAGACATACTAGGTCTTACAACAACAACACGAGAACCATCCTTCATTTCATTAATTTTATAACCATTTGAATCAGATAACTGACCTGGATTATTGTATTTATATATATTTTGGCAAACCCTTTTTAGTTCACTTTCTTTTCCAAAAGATAAGAATTCTAATCTTATAGATTTACCTTGGAAAAATATCCAAATACTATCACATGCTCTTGGTACTCTGTTTTCTGTGATTTGTTCTAGGTAATCTCCATCTGTTTGTGCTACTTGGCTCAAAAAGCTTTCTGGAAGACCTGATACTCCGTCCAGATACTCCATCTATATTCATATCTCTTATTTCATCAATACTACTATATCCTTTATAATGCTGGTAAATTCTTTGTGTTACTATATTTAATTTATCTGAGAAGTCTAGAGTAAAGTTTTCTTTTTCATATATATCGCTTATTTCTTGTTGTGTTATAACATAGCTTGGTTTTGATGCACCTTCTACATATTTTAATACTGCTAAATTGTATTTTTTTATCATTTGTGTTAATGCTTCATAGCCAAAATCCTTCTTATACATATGTATTAAAATATCAAATTTATCTTGAGCAGTAAGGAGTGATGGCACGTCAAAAGGAATTGCTTTTGATATGTTTATTTCATTAACTCCATATTCTTTATATAACAAATCATATATCAATTCTTTAATATACTTTTTATCATTTACGTCTCCATATGTACAACCTTTTAGGGCTTTCCTTAATTCGTATTTCTTAGCTTTTCTTCTTTTTAGTTCTTCCTCTGATAGACCAATGTCATATAAATTTACTTTTGTAATTTCATCTAGTCTCTGTTTTATAAAGTCCAACATTGAGTCTAATGTGTATGATTTTTCGTCTACTACTTTTTCCTCTTCTTCTGCATTTTTATTCTTTTTAATCATGTAAAATACTAATATTCCTCCTATTATTAGTACCATGAATATTAAAAGTATATTTACTAAATTCATATGAGCAGTACTCCTCTCTTTTTAAACTTGCATTTGTAATTCTTTTAATTTATCTATTATTCTAAACGCTACTTCTGAAATAGAATCTATTATAGGAGCTTGCGTACTAGTTTGTTTCACATTTCTATAATTTATCATAAAGTCTGCCAAATTTCCTTCGTTACATGCTTCAAAAAATAAAGTATTATATGGTATACCATATACATCATATATTCTTTCTGTTCTTTCTATATTTTTTACATTATATTTTGAATATTTATCATATTTTCCTATTAGATATAGTATTTTTTCTTTATTTAAAATATCATATTCTCTTCTTTTTTGTAGAAATTCTTTTATCATCTTTATTCTTTGTGATGTGTTTGCCACTACCAAATTGCTTTCTTGTAAAATTCCTTGTATGTATGATTCCTCTAAGTTTCCTTTTACATCTACAAAAATTAAATCATAATATTTATTTGCTAATCTTACAATACTCCTCATGTATTCTTTTTGTCTTTCATAACTATCTTTTGGAATATTATTATCAGTTAATATTTCTAGTCTCTCTTTAAATATTGTCCTTGTATAATTTGTTATTATCTCTGGAGCTATTTTGTTACTAGCAATTGCCTTTATCAATCCACTTATCCCCGTCTCTAAATCTCCTCTAGGTTTTATATTGTTAGATTGCTCCCAAAAGCATTCTTGTAAGCTAGTATCATTATATCTTGTGTTAATTAACAATATTTTATAGTTTTGTTCTATTGATAAATAGGTTGCTATTCCTGCCATTGAGGTTGTTTGAGCAGTTTCTATTTTATCATTACCGTAAAAAGTTATAACTGACATTTTTTATCTCCTTCTATCTGCACACATCTTTCTAAGTAATATAATTTCTATAAATTTTTCAACATTTTTTTTATATCGCTTAGCCTAATTTCTGGTGCAATTTGTGATATTATTTCCAACATTCCTTCTTTATACTCTGGGCTCAACTCTTTAAAGCTTATTCTTGCACTTCGTTGATTTTCAATTATAACCGAATTATCTCCTACTTCAAAAGGGAAATATATCTTTTCTTTTCCCCATTTCACTCCATAGTAAAATGATAAAAAGTTTAGATATTCGTTCTCTTCTTTTTCCATATGTCTTGAAAATAATATTTTTGTCATTAAAAGTTTTTCTGTGGATTTCCCTACTATTTCAAGTCCTTTTTTTAACGAATAATTGTCAAAGCCAGTCACAAAATAGTTTTTATCTGAAGTATACATTTCTAAGCTTTCAAATGTTTCTCTGTTATCTATATCTAGTAACATTATATCATAGTCAAATTCTTGTGTTTGCATATAATTTCTTATTTCTTGTAAGGTTTCAAAGCCTATTGCAATATCTATATCTTCATATGTTGTTATATAACTTTTACTAGGTGTTATACAAGGTACCGTATACCTTGTTTTTTGTAATGTTGTTGCATCTATTACCATAACCTTTAATCCATTTTCCACAAGGAGTTTTGCTATGTATATAATTAAATCTGTTTTATCATACGCCCCTATAAATCCTATCTTTTTCAAGTAAGTATCCTCCTATGTTTAAAGTTTAATAACCTTCTAATCCAGATAAATAATCCTTCCTTGCTTTTTGTGCAGCTTCTATTTGTGCTTGTATTCCTGCTTCTATATTTGACTCTGCTTCTCCGTATTGATTTCTTATTGTGTTAATCTGTCCTCTTATTTCAGTCACTCCTTGTTTTGCATAAAGACTTGCTAAAGCAGCTCTTGCTTCTGCAACTATATTTTCATCCATATTCATTAGTGCAATAACCTCACTTGTTGGCATATATGTATATTTTGCTGCTGTTTGCGTTCCTGGTTCTACATATGTTGTCATATATAGCTCTGATGCTGTAATTATATATCTTTCTACTATTGCACTATTTAAAATTAGAATTTCATCTTCTGTTAAATTTAATCCTATTGTTTGACCATACACATTGGCTATTTCTTTTTTTGATACAACAATCAAATCTTGACCATTTGGCAATCTTAATCTTATATCTATGAAGCTTCCTACATCCAATGTTGTTGGCATTGTAATCATGTTATATTCTACATATCTTAATGAATTTGATATTTCATTTTCTCCTTCATTTAACATACTTTTTGTTAATATCGTTCCTTCTTTTAAATCGACTTTACTAGTATAACCACTCATAAAACCTATATCCACTATTTTACCTGTTTGGTCTTGACGTTTCGCTAGTATAAAATCTGTTAAATTTGTTGTTACTGGTATTTCCACACTTTCAACCATGCTTGGTATAATTTCTTCACCTGATGAAATATTTACACCTGCTTTTAGTCTATATACATATGCAATTGTTTCGCCTTTTTCTTTATCCATTTTCGGCTTTAATATTGTAACAAACACAAGTCCTCCTATTATTATTGTTATTATTAGCATAACTAGAATGCCCAAAAAAAATGAATTTCTTACTTTCCTTTGCATTGGATTTGATGGCATAATTTATTCCCCCTAATTACTTTATTTATTACTATAATTCTACAACAAAAAATGTTAAAATACAACATTTTTTAGTTTTTGTAATATATTTTTAATATTTTTGTAACAATTGTGTAACATTTTTGTATTTAATTTTTTTATAATGTTTTTTATCCATTTTTTGAAAAAATTACTAGTTTATTTTTTCTTATTTTGCACATCATATTCTTGAAAAGCAATAAAAACGCTTTTAAATGTTTATATAAAAAATCCTAGGAGGTGAAACTAGAAATGGCAAATTCAAATTCAAGTAGAACATTAGTACCAGAAGCTAAAGATTCTTTAAATCAATTTAAATATGAAGTAGCTTCAGAAGTTGGTGTTAATTTAAAAAATGGATATAATGGTGATATATCTGCAAAAGATGCTGGAAGAATCGGTGGTAATATGGTTAAGAAAATGATTCAAAAGGCTGAAAGTCAAATGTTAAGTAAATAGTTTTATTTACTTTTAGTAGTATAAAGTCAGTTTCATTTTGGAACTGACTTTTAATTTTAAAAATTTACTTATTAGAATTTATCCTCCCTCATTTTTCTACTCTTTGATAACAACAGTAAGATTTTGAAATATTTTAACTTTTTTAGTTTGTGTTTTTATTTATATATTTTTTCCATTTTCTGTTTACAAATTTTAAAAAAGGATATATTATATTGTATATTGATGTGGAAAGGATGATTGTATAATGGGTGAAACTGAAAAATTAAAAGATTTTTTGTTTGATACAAAAAAGTATGGTTGGGAAGGTCTTCCAGATAGTGTAAAAAATGACATTATTAAGTTTAGTGATGAATATATTCATTTTCTAAATAGAAGTAAGACAGAAAGGGAAGCCACTAGTTTTATTACAGAAATTTTAGATAAAAATGGTTTTGTTAATATAAAAGATAAAATGATTTTAGTTCCTGGTGATAAAGTTTACTATGTAAATAGAGAGAAATCTGTATATGTTGCTATTATAGGAAATAAACCTGTTGAAGCCGGATTAAATATTATAGGTTCTCATATTGATTCTCCAAGGCTTGACTTGAAACCAAATCCTTTATATGAAGATACTGGATTTGCGTATTTTAAAACACATTATTATGGTGGTATTAAGAAATATCAGTGGACTACAATTCCACTTTCTATTCATGGTGTTATTGTTAAGGCAAATGGAGAAAAAGTTACTATTAATGTTGGTGAAGATGATAATGACCCAATATTTACAATTACTGACTTGCTTCCTCATCTAGCTCAAGAACAAATGGAGAAAAAATTAAAAGATAGTATTTCTGGAGAGGATTTGAATTTATTAATTGGAAGTATTCCAATTGGTGATGAGAAAACAACTGAGAGAATCAAATTAAATATATTAAAAATATTAAATGATAAATATGGAATTACAGAAAGAGATTTTGTAAGTTCTGAGCTTGAACTTGTTCCAGCTTTTAAGGCAAGATCTTTGGGCTTTGATAGAAGTATGGTTGCAGGTTATGGTCAAGATGATAAAGTATGTGCTTATACCTCTTTAAGAGCTTTACTTGATACCGTTACACCTGCAAAAACTGCAGTATGCATATTTGCTGACAAAGAAGAAATTGGAAGTATGGGTAATACCGGTATGGAATCTCATGTGTTTGATACATTTATTTCTGAATTGTTAAATAAAACAAATACCAATAGACCTAATTTATTAGATAAAGTATTTTGCAATTCAAAAATGTTGTCAGCTGATGTTGATGCAGGATTAGATCCAATCTATGCATCAGTTTCTGAAAAAAATAATTCTGCATATTTAGGTAAAGGTGTTGGGCTTAATAAATATACCGGTATCCGTGGAAAGTCTGGTGCCTCTGATGCAAATGCAGAATTTGTTGCACAAATAAGAAATATTTTTGAATCTAACAATATTTCTTATCAAGTAAGTGAGCTTGGCAAAGTGGATACAGGCGGAGGTGGAACAATTGCCTATATCTTGGCTAATAAAGGTGTTGATGTTATAGATTGTGGCGTTCCTGTTTTATCAATGCATTCTCCTTACGAAGTGACAAGTAAATTTGATGTTTATGAATCTTATAAGGCTTATAGAGTCTTTTGGAAATTTTAAAAACAAAGCTAGTAGTTTATTAACTACTAGCTTTTACTAGTATAACGTTTATTTTCATGCCTTTTCCTCTCTAAACAAAAGGGCGACCATTGGTCGCCCCTTACTTTTTATGATTGTTCTGATTCTGTTTCTTTATTTTCTGTAGTAATATTTTTGTTTCTATAAATAGCTAAACCTGTTCCTGCTGGTATTAGTTTTCCTATAATTACATTTTCTTTTAATCCTATTAATGAATCTGTTTTTCCTTTTATTGCTGCTTCTGTTAATACTCTTGTTGTTTCTTGGAATGATGCTGCTGATAGGAAACTTTCTGTTGCTAGAGATGCTTTTGTTATTCCAAGTAGTGTTCTTTGTCCTTTTGCTGGTAATTTTCCTTGTTTTTCTAACTCTGCATTTTCCTTATTAAATTCATTTATATCAACTAATGAACCTACAAACATCTTGCTGTCTCCACTATCTTCTATTTTTACTTTTTTAAGCATTTGTCTTGATATGATTTCAATGTGTTTGTCATTAATGTCAACACCTTGGTTTCTATATACCTTTTGTACCTCTGATGTTAAATATTCAAATACTCCTTGTGGTCCTTTGATGTCTAATATTTCATTTGGATTTATTGAACCTTCTGTTATTGGGTCTCCTGCTTCTATTTTGTCTCCTTGTTTTACTTTTAATTTTGAGCCAAAACTTATTGTATATGTTTTGCTATCATCCTTACTTGTTACAGTTACTTCTTTTCTTTTTTTAGAATCTTCTATTTTTACCGTTCCAGCAATTTCTGATATTACAGCTAATCCCTTTGGTTTTCTTGCTTCAAACAGTTCTTCAACCCTTGGAAGACCTTGTGTTATATCTCCTCCTGCTACACCACCAGTATGGAATGTTCTCATTGTAAGCTGTGTACCTGGCTCGCCTATTGATTGTGCAGCAATTATACCTACTGCTTCTCCTATATTTACTTTTTTCCTTGTTGCTAAGCCCATTCCATAGCATTTAGAACATACACCATGTTTTGTATGGCATCCTAAAACTGAACGTACTTTTACTTTTGTTATTCCAGTTGCGACTATTTTTTCTGCTAAAGCTGCTGATATTAAAGTATCTTTATCTGCTAATACTTCTCCTGTTGTAGGATCTTTTATTGTTTCATAAGGGAATCTACCTGTTAATCTTTCTTGTAGTTTTTCAATTACTTGATTTCCATCTTTTATGTCCTCTATCTCAATGTATTCGTCTGTTCCACAATCTTCTTCTCTTACTATAATATCTTGTGATACGTCTACTAATCTTCTTGTTAAATATCCTGAATCGGCTGTTCTTAAAGCTGTATCTGCTAAACCTTTTCTAGCACCGTGTGAAGAAATGAAGTATTCTAGTGGATCTAGTCCTTCTCTAAAGCATGCCTTGATTGGAATTTCTACGGCTTTACCTGATGTATTTGCCATAAGTCCACGCATACCTGCAATTTGACGTAACTGATTCATGTTACCTCTGGCTCCTGATTGTGCCATCATATATATTGGGTTTAACTCACTAAAGTTATCCTTCATAGCTTCTGTAACATCATTTGTTGCTTTTTCCCAAATATTAATTACAGATTCATATCTTTCGTCATTCGTAATTAAACCACGTTTATATTGTTTTGCAATGTTTTCAACATCTTCTTCTGCTTTTGCTAAAATTTCTTTTTTAGCTTCTGGCACTGCAACATCTGCAACAGACACTGTTATAGCACCTTTGGTTGAATATTTATAGCCTGTAGCTTTAATATAATCAAGTAATTCTGCTGATACGTTTAAACCATGTTTATCTATGCATTTCGCAATAATTGTACCTAAGTTTTTCTTCATAACTGGGAAGTCAATTTCAAGGTCGAAGCCATGTTCTGGGTCTGTTCTATCTACAAAACCTAAATCTTGTGGAATACCTTGATTATATATCAATCTTCCTACTGTTGTTTCTATTGTTTTTGTTATGTTTTCTCCATTTATTTCTTTTGTTCTTCTTACTTTAATTTTTGCATGTAGACCTAAGTCTCCATTTTGGTATGCCATCATAGCTTCATCTTCATCTTTGCAGTACATACCTTCACCTTTTTCACCAGATACCTCCATTGTTAGGTAGTAACTTCCTAAAATCATATCTTGTGTTGGAACTGTTACTGGTTTACCATCTTGTGGTTTAAGTAAGTTGTTTACTGATAGCATTAAGTATCTTGCTTCTGCTTGTGCTTCTGGTGATAATGGAACGTGAACTGCCATCTGGTCACCATCAAAGTCAGCATTGAAAGCTGTACATACTAATGGGTGAAGTTTTAATGCTCTTCCTTCTACTAATACTGGTTCAAATGCTTGAATACCTAATCTGTGTAGTGTTGGAGCACGGTTTAACATTACCGGGTGGTCTTTTATAACTTCTTCTAATATTCCCCATACTTCTGGATTTAATTTTTCTACCATTCTTTTTGCACTTTTAATATTGTGTGCTAATCCTCTTGCAACTAATTCTTTCATTACAAATGGTTTGAATAGCTCTATTGCCATTTCTTTTGGTAAACCACATTGATAAATTTTAAGTTCTGGTCCTACTACAATAACTGAACGTCCTGAATAGTCAACACGTTTTCCTAGCAAGTTTTGACGAAAACGTCCTTGCTTTCCTTTTAGCATATCTGATAAAGATTTCAAAGGTCTGTTTCCTGCACCTGTTACTGGTCTTCCTCTTCTTCCATTATCTATTAAAGCATCTACTGCTTCTTGTAACATTCTTTTTTCGTTTCTAACGATTATTTCTGGTGCTCCTAGTTCTAGTAATCTTTTTAATCTGTTGTTTCTATTTAGTACTCTTCTATATAAGTCATTTAAGTCAGAGGTTGCAAATCTTCCTCCATCTAATTGTACCATAGGTCTTATATCTGGTGGAATTACTGGTATTACATTTAGTACCATCCATTCTGGTTTGTTTCCTGATAGTAAAAAGCTTTCTATTGTATCTAATCTTTTTATTAATTTTGCTTTCTTTTGTTCGGTAGTTTTTTCTATTTCCTTTTTCAATTTATTTGCTAATTTTTCTAAATCCACTTTTTGTAATAAAGTTCTTATTGCTTCTGCTCCCATTCCTGCTTTAAATGAACCTTTTCCGTATTTTTCTTCTGCTTCATGGTATTCTTTTTCATTTAGTATTTGTCCCTCAGTTAATCCTGATGTTCCTTTGTCTGTAACAACATATGCAGCAAAGTATATAACTTTTTCTATACTTCTAGGAGAAATGTCTAATACTAATGCTACTCTACTTGGTATTCCTTTGAAATACCAAATATGTGCTACTGGAGCTGCAAGTTCAATGTGTCCCATTCTTTCACGTCTTACTTTTGCCTTTGTTACTTCAACACCACATCTATCACAAACTATTCCTTTATATCTTACTCTTTTATATTTTCCACAATGACATTCCCAATCTTTTGTAGGTCCAAATATTTTTTCACAGAATAGTCCATCTTTCTCTGGTTTTAATGTTCTATAATTTATTGTTTCTGGTTTTTTTACTTCTCCTCTTGACCATTCTCTTATTTTATCATCTGATGCTAAGCCAATGTGTATTTTGTCAAATATTTCTAGTTCATCTTGTTTTTTGTTTTCTTCCATGAGAAGCCTCCTTTTTATTTGGTTTTTGAAGAAACGATGTTTGAAATCGTTCTATTTTTGTATGGCGGGCGAGCAATACTCGCCCCTACATTAGTTATTTATAAAATATACACTGCTCGAACAATTCCTTCTTGAAATTTTATAAATTCATAATGTAAATATTAAATTAAATTACTCTTCAAAAGAATCGTCATCATTTTCAAGATTATCTTCAGCTAATTCGTTGTCAAAGTCTTCTTCAAAGTCTTCTTCAAAGTTTTCTTCTTCATCTAATAAACTATCAAGTTCATCTTCTTCTAATAAGCTGTCTTCAGCTAAAGTTTTGTCTAATTCTTCATCTACTACTAGTTCTTCATCTGCTATTAGTGGTTTGTTGTCGTCTAAATTAAAGTCTATTCCATCTTCTATATTCTCTGTAAGTTCAAGTTCTTTATCGTCTTTAGAATATAAACGTATATCTAGTCCTAAACTTTGTAATTCTTTAATTAGTACTTTAAATCCTTCTGGAACTCCTGGTTCTGGAATATTTTCACCTTTTACTATTGCTTCATAGGTTTTTACTCTTCCTACAACATCATCTGATTTGATTGTTAACATTTCTTGAAGTGTGTATGCTGCACCATATGCTTCTAGTGCCCAAACCTCCATTTCACCAAATCTCTGACCACCAAATTGTGCTTTACCACCTAAAGGTTGTTGTGTTATAACTGAGTAAGGTCCTGTTGAACGTGCATGTATTTTATCATCAACTAAATGGTGAAGTTTTAACATATACATCACTCCAACTGTGATTGGTTTATCAAAAGGATCTCCTGTTCTTCCATCATACAAAATTGTTTTTCCATCTGGTGTTAATCCAGATTCTATTAACAATTGCTCTATGTCTTTTTCTGTTGCACCATCAAATACTGGAGTTGCAACCTTCATTCCAAGTAGTCTTGCTGCTGCTCCTAAATGTACCTCTAAAACCTGACCTAAGTTCATACGTGAAGGTACACCTAATGGGTTTAAAACTACATCTACTGGCGTTCCATCTGGCATAAATGGCATATCTTCTACTGGTAATATTCTTGAAACAACACCTTTATTTCCATGACGTCCAGCCATTTTATCTCCAACTGATATTTTTCTCTTTTGAGCTATATATACTCTTATTACTTGGTTTACTCCAGCTCCTAGCTCATCTGAGTTTTCTCTTGTGAAGATTTTTATATCAACTATTGTTCCAGCTTCTCCATGAGGTACTCGAAGGGAAGTATCTCTTACTTCTCTAGCTTTTTCTCCAAATATTGCTCGCAAAAGCTTTTCTTCAGATGTAAGTTCTGTTTCTCCTTTTGGAGTAACTTTACCTACTAATATGTCTCCTGGTCTTACTTCTGCACCAATTCTTACTATTCCTCTTTCATCTAAGTCTTTTAAGCTGTCTTCTCCAACATTTGGAATATCTCTTGTTATTTCTTCTGGTCCAAGTTTTGTATCACGACATTCGCAGTCATATTCTTCAATGTGAATTGATGTGTAAACATCTTCTTTTACTAATCTTTCACTTAGCAATACTGCATCCTCATAGTTATATCCTTCCCATGTTGTGAATGCAATAAGAACATTTTTACCAAGTGCCATTTCTCCATTTTGTGTTGAAGGTCCATCTGCAATTACATCATTCACATTTACAATTTCGCCTTTTCTTACTATTGGTTTTTGATTGATACATGTTCCACCATTTGTTCTTTTGAATTTGCGTAGTTTATATGTATCTATTCCTGTTTTTGTTTTTATAATTATTTCGTCACCAGTTACTTTTTGTACTGTACCACCATTTTTAGCAACAACTGTTGTTCCAGAGTCTTTAGCTGCTCTATATTCAATACCTGTTCCTACTATTGGCGAGTCTGTAATCATTAGAGGAACTGCTTGACGTTGCATGTTTGCACCCATTAATGCACGGTTTGCATCATCATGCTCTAAGAATGGTATCATAGCTGCACCAACTGAAACTAGTTGCTTTGGAGATACATCTACAAATTCAACTTTATCTGCTTCAACTTCTATAATTTCATCTAAATATCTTACTTTTATTTTCTTATTTTTGAATTTTCCATTTTTATCCATTGGTTCTGTTGCTTGTGCTATTACATAGTTGTCCTCTTCATCTGCTGTCATGTAGATTACTTCGTCTGTAACTTTATGTGTTTTTGGATCTACTTTTCTATATGGTGTTTCCACAAATCCATATTCATTTATTATTGCAAATGTTGAAAGTGCTGATATAAGCCCTATGTTTGGTCCTTCAGGAGATTCTATTGGGCATAGTCTTCCATAGTGAGTATAGTGAACATCACGTACTTCAAATCCTGCTCTTTCTCTTGATAATCCTCCAGGTCCTAATGCTGATATTCTTCTTTTATGTGTTAATTCTGATAATGGATTTGTCTGATCCATAAATTGTGATAATTGTGAGCTTCCGAAGAATTCTCTAATTGCTGAAGTTATTGGTTTTGTATTTATTAAAGTTTGTGGTGTTACTACATCTAAGTCTTGAATTGTCATTCTTTCTCTTACAACTCTTTCTAATCTTGTTAAACCAATTCTAAATTGGTTTTGTAGTAATTCACCTACACATCTTATACGTCTATTTCCTAAATGGTCTATGTCATCAATGTTTCCAAGTCCATATTGTAAGTTTAACAAGTAGTTAATTGAAGCAATCATATCTTCTGTTACAATATTTTTTGGAACTAGCTCTTCTTTTCTTTCATTTATAACTTTTACTAAGTCTTTTTTATTTGTTGTTTCTAGTATGTTTTTTAGAACAGCATAATTTACTTTTTCTTTTATTTTTATTTCATCATTTTTTATAAATGCTTTTAAGTCAACTGTTCCATTTCCTATAACTCTTATTTTTGCATCGTTTATTTTTAAATCAACAATGTTTATTCCTGCATTTTGAATTTCCTCTGCTTTTTCTTTTGAAATAACAGAATCTTTTTCAACTATTACTTCTCCTGTTTCAGAGTTTACTATTGTATCAAATGCAACTTTATTTGTTATTCTTGAGCTTAAATCTAACTTCTTATTATATTTGTATCTTCCTACTTTTGATAAGTCATATCTTCTTGGATCGAAGAATAAGTTATTAAATAAATTTCTAGCAGCTTCAACTGTTGGAAGTTCTCCTGGTCTCAATTTTTTATAAATTTCAATAAGAGCATCTTCGTTTGTTTTAGTTGTATCTTTTGCAATTGTTGCTAGAATTTTATCTTCATCTCCAAATAGAGCTGTTATTTGCTCATCTGTAACTAATCCTATTGCCCTTAAAAGTGTTGTGACTGGTAGTTTTCTTGTTCTATCGATTCTTACATAAAATACATCATTTCCATCTGTTTCATATTCAAGCCATGCACCTCTAATTGGCATAACTGTCGCTTTGTATAATTTCTTACCTGTTTTATCATAGTCTGATTCATAATAGCATCCTGGTGATCTTACTAATTGACTTACTACAACTCTTTCTGCTCCATTAATTACAAATGTTCCGCTATCTGTCATTAAAGGAAAATCTCCCAAATAAATTTCTTGTTCTTTGATCTCCCCTGTTTCACGGTTTATTAACCTTACTTTGACATGCAATCTAGTTGAATATGTAGCGTCTCTTTCCTTTGCTTCTTCTAATGAATATTTAGTCTCCTTTTCCATATAATAGTCGAAAAACTCTAGTACTAAATTTCCAGTATAATCTTCAATTGGGGAAATATCCTTTAATACTTCTCCTAATCCTTCGTTTACAAACCAATCATAAGAGTCTTTTTGAACTTGAATAAGATTTGGCAAGTCTATAAAGTCTCCTATTTTTGCAAATGTTTTTCTTGTTGTTTTTTCATAGTTAATGTCTGTTAGCAAAATAAATCAACCCTTTCTTTAATACTTTTGAGCAGTTTGATAAGATCTTAAAGGTTTCTCTAATTTCTAACCTTCAATATCTAACCTCTATACATTAACGAAAGTCCCTCTTAATTACAAGTGTATTATTAGTTCAAAAAAATTACTGCTCTATATTGTTTTTGAATTAACACCTTTACTTATAATTAATTCCTCTTTCTTAACATTTCTTTTGCAATTGGTAATTTTCTAAATTGTTTTTTAGCCTTAAAAAGCAAACACAACAAAAAAGTGTAGTAATATATTGCTATATTAAGCTATTTTAAGCTGTTTCTACACTTTTAATTAGATTACATTTTATTTAACTTTTAATTACTCTTTTCACTTTTTAAAAATCACCATTTCTTTTTAAATAGTTTACATATTTCTTGCTATTGTAGAAAATATGAGCTATAATATGATATCATAATTTAGGACACGTTGTCAAGTAATTTTGTAAAAGTTTTCAAAATTGTTAGTGGGATATTTAATTATAATATTAGCATTGCATCTCCAAAACTAAAAAATCTATATTTTTCTTGGACTGCTTTGTTGTATGCTTCCATTATAAATTCTTTTGTTGCTAAGCTTGATACTAACATTATTAATGTTGATTCTGGTAAGTGGAAATTTGTAATTAGTCTATCAATACATTTAAATTCATATCCTGGATAAATAAATATACTTGTATCTCCTTCTGTTTCTTTAACTTCTCCATTTTCTTTTGCTATTGATTCTAGTACTCTGCATGAAGTTGTTCCAACTGCTATTATTTTATGTCCTTTTCTTTTTGCTTTGTTTATCTTGTCTGCATCTTCTTGTTTTATGTAGTAATGTTCCGTGTGCATTTTATGTTCCTCGATATTTTCTACCTTCACTGGTCTAAATGTTCCAATTCCAACATGTAATGTCACATTTGCTATTTCCACACCTTTTTCTTTTATTTTATCTAATAATTCTTGTGTGAAATGTAATCCAGCTGTGGGTGCTGCTGCTGAACCATCATATTTTGCATATACTGTTTGATATCTATCTTTTTGTTCTAATTTTTCTGTTATGTATGGGGGTAATGGCATAAGTCCTATTTTATCAAGTATTTCATTGAATATTCCTTCATATTTGAAGTGTGCTTTTCTGTTTCCATTTTCCATCACTTCTAATATTTCTGCTTCAAGCAATCCATCTCCAAAATTCACTTTTACTCCTGTTCTTAGTTTTTTTCCTGGTCTTACCATTACCTCCCAATTGTTGTTTTCCAATTGTTTTAGTAGTAAAAATTCTACTAATTTTTCTGTGTTTTTACCGATTATTTTCCCATAAAGTCTTGCTGGTATGACCTTTGTGTTGTTCCTTACTAAACAATCTCCTGGTTCTAAATAATCTATTATATCTTTAAAGGTTTTGTCTTCTATTTGTTTTGTGTCTCTATGTAACACCATTAGTCGAGATTCATCTCTTTTTTCCAAAGGATGTTGGGCTATTAGTTCTTTTGGTAGTTCATAATTAAAATCTGATACTTTCATATTTTTTCCTTTCATATATTCGTTTTTTGTTTGGAAGTGTATTGCTTGCTTCCATATTTTTTTATTGATTAATTTATACTGTTAAATGTATTTTGAGTCGCCGTTGGTGGCGACCCATCTATATTTTATTTATGTTTTATTGCATCAAAAACTGATAAGATTTCTTCTATTATGTTTTGTGGTTCTTTATTAAATTCTATCTCAATTGCATATTTGAAATTGCTACTGTTTGGTGGCTGGGTTGAATATGAGGTGTTGTTAAGTCCTATATATTTACCTGTGTCTTTATCTAATATGGTTCCTCTCATATAATCTTTGTACCACTGATTTAATCCTTCTGTGCTTTTTTCCGTATATCCATATTTTTCATAATCATGTAAGGCCGGGATTTCATATCCATTCTCCATTGTATTTCTTTCTAAAGTATGTAAAAACTCATGTATATATACCTCTTCTGGAACTTGATTTGTTATTCCATATCTATATGTATATGAATTTGAATTTTTATTTATCCTAATTAGTGAATATCCTATACCATAAATATCCATACTTCCTAGTCCTATCCAGTTATTAAGAATTGGTATTGAGATATCTCCATTTTCACTTTCAAATCTGCACACTACAAATATATGGTCATATTCTTTTTCTTTTGTTTTTTCATATACTAAGTTTTTTATATCTCTATATGATAAATAATATCCATGTTCGTCAGAATATGATATTGTCGTTATTGGTGTTTCTATATTAATTATATCATACTTTATGTCTAATTTTTTGTCTGAAATTTTATAGCAAGTTTCTTTATATCTTTCCATATTTAATTTTATATTTTCAATATCATTTAAGTTTATTTTTAAATCATATTTTTTTCCATCTATGTTCACATTTAATTCTTGTGCAATGAAGCATCCTACATTCCATTTAGTGTCTGTTCTTTTTGTTCCTTTTTCTAATTTGAAATCTGAAAACCATGCTGTTCCTATACAGTCTCCTTCATTTCCTCCAAGTCTAAAGCTTATTTTAACAGTATTTCTGTTTTTGGAATTGAACATGTATTCTACTTTTTGCCAATCATTAGTTCCTGTTATTGGTTTAGAGTACTCTGTTGTGTCTAGTAGTCCTATAACAACACCTGCATCTGAGGTCTGTGTATCGCTTTGTATATTTTCTGTTTTTACCATACAGGTAATTTTATATGGTGTATTAGGCTCTACCTCTATTTCTTTGTAAATTGCTGAATCATTATATTCTAGATTTGATACTCTATAGCTTCTAGCATCTGTGTATTTTACTTTTGAGTCTCTTGAAAATCTTGTTTCTGCCTCTTTCTTGGCTACTGCTTTTTCAAAACCATTAAAATAACTTGTTTTAAAAATGTTAAACGATATAATTAATACAACTAAAAGAAATATTGTTGATAAAATAGTGCTTATTCTTGTTTTACCTTTTCTATTCATTAGTTTTCTTTGCATATCTTATTTATTCTTCTTTCTATAGATTTTTTTCCTAATATCTGCATAATTTCATAAAGATCTGGAGTATTGCATCTTCCTGTTAAGGCTACTCTTATAACTGTACTTATGTCTCCTATATGTCCTTTATAGGCATCTGGATTGGTTTTATATTCCTTAACCTCCCTTGCATAGCCCATTTCTTCTGCTAAATCCTTCATTTTGTTAAACCAATCTTGTTTGTCATCATTTATGTCAAAATGTTTCTCAATATAACTTTTCAATATTGATTTTATTTCATCATTATCTATGATTTTTTGAAATTCATAACTTGTGTTTTTGTCAAAAATGTCATCATACATATATTGTATCGAATGTTTTATTTCTGACCATCTTGATATATCCTTTCTTGGTTTGTTTCCACCTCGCTCAATATTTAATATTTTAATTGCATATTCTTTATTTTTTGTTAGAATTGTTTCAAGCTCTCTGTCATATCTTTTAGCCCATTTTAGTGTTTCAGTATATATTTTTTCTGCTGTAAATTTTGATATAACATTTTTAGAAACATCTAATAGTTTTACCATGTCAAATACTGCTCCACTTACACTCATTTTATTTAGTTCTAGTTTAAATTCACTTATGTCAGCATCTTTGTTTGCTCTTCTCCAAGGCTCAAAATTTGAATTTGCAATATTAAGTAAATATTCTACTACCGCTTCTTCTGGTATTCCTTCTTCATGATAGTAGCTTACAGCTGCTTCTGGATCTTTTCTTTTACTTATTTTTCTTTTATTTCCATTTTCATCCTTCATAATTGTTGCTGTATGTGCGTATTTAGGAGGTTTAAAACCTAAAGCTTTAAATAATTCCAAGTGAAGTGGTATTGAAGATACCCACTCATCTCCACGAATTACATGAGTTACTCTCATAAGGTGATCATCTACTGCATGTGCAAAGTGATATGTTGGTAATCCGTCTGCTTTTATTATTACTATATCTTGATCATTTTCTGGAAATTCTATGTTACCTTTTATAACATCTTTATGTTTTATTCTTCTGTCTTCTCTTCCTTGTGATTTAAATCTTATAATATATGCTTCTCCATTTTTTATTTTTTCTGCAGCTTCATCTATTGGAAGATTTCTATATTTTGCCCAAATCCCATAATATCCTGGTCGTATTTTAGCAGTTTCTTGTTTTTCTCTTATTTCATCTAGCTCTTGTGTGGTGCAGAAACATGGATATGCTAGTCCTCTCCTTATTAATGATTTTGCATATGCTTGGTATATATCTTTTCTTTGACTTTGTTTATATGGACCATAATTTCCTTTATCTAAATTTTCTCCTATCATACCTTCATCTGGATTTATTCCAAAGTCCTTCAAGCTATCCACAATTTGAGATGTTCCATTTTCAATTTCTCTTTTTTGGTCTGTATCTTCTATTCTTAATATAAATACTCCTTTTGATTGCTCAGCTAATTTTCTATCAATTATTGCTCCAAAAAGTCCGCCTATATGTACAAATCCAGTTGGGCTTGGTGCAAAACGTGTTACCATTGCCCCTTCTTCCAAATTTCTTTCTGGATATTTTTCTTCATAATATTCTATTCCCTTTGCATCTGGAAATATTAAATTTGCCAATTCATTGTAATCCATGCTTGTTCACCATAATCCTTTCAACTTATCATTATTAAAAATCCACCTATCACACTTAGTATAAAACCTACAATTTTAAGTGTTAGTGTTGCTATATTTTGATCGCTAAAGCTAAATCTTTTTTTACTCAAATATCGTGCATCATATATTAATATTATTCCAAACATTATTATTACGATTCCTATTATTTCTAATAATTTCATATATTTTTGCTCCTTTTAATTTTTACATGTAAAATTATATCACATCTTTTTTGATTTTTGTAGATATTAAACGAATTTTTGTTATGTTTTTGGGTAAACTATTTCTATATTTTATTTTAGGAGGTTTTTATTTTGAAAATTATATTGTCTTTAATTATTTACATTTTGTTTTTAACAGGATGTAATAGTAATACCTCTTCTGAAGATATTGGAAATTATAGTACTAAAAGTTTAGCTATTAATAAAGGAGAAGATAATAATGTTGAAAAAAAAGAAGCTGTTGAAGAACCTCTTTCAGCCTTTTCTACCAAGGTGTCTCAAGATGATCCAGATAGGCAAAATAATATTACAATTACTTGTAATTCTTTAAATGGCACTATTGTTAAGGCAGGAGAAACTTTTTCTTTTTGTAATACTTTAGGTCCAGCGAAACCTGAGGATGGATATAAAAAGGCTGATACTTTTGATAGTAATGGAAATACTATTCAAGCATATGGTGGTGGCAAATGTCAAGTAAGTTCGACCTTGTATAATGCTGTTTTGGCAGGAGATGGGTTGACTGTAGTTGAAAGAAATGCACATAGCGGTCCTGTTTATTATGTTCCAAAAGATAAAGATGCTTGTGTTTCCTATGGTTCATGTGATTTCAAATTTAGAAATGATAATAATTTTGATATTAAAATGTATTTTTCAAACACTCCAGATAGTATTGATATAAGCATTGTTAAAATTTTATCATAAATTCATAAATTCTTCATAAACTTTTATTGACTAAGATTTTTTTAATCTGCCCAATTTTACTGATATTATATAAGGTAATATGTTACTTGCAAATTGGGTTAATTACTACAAAGAGGTGAAGAATTTATGTTTGAAAAAAGTTTTAAATTTTGTTTAGTTCTTGTTTTACTATGTTCTTGTTTTGTTCCTGTTTTAGCGACTGATAGTGTTTATGTTTGGTCTGATAATTCTAATCCTGAAGCTATTTCTACTTCTAATGTTATTCGGTGGTAAAGAGGGAAACTTTTTAAATTTAACTTGTGGTAGTGCTATTTT
>JABLTK010060171.1_pt1 | contig 63983 bp, 54 predicted proteins | sample 7160131 | NCBI WGS metagenome assembly JABLTK01 (sample SAMN14651221, study PRJNA627086) | human gut metagenome | isolation source: feces | host: Homo sapiens | reverse complement strand
TTTACTAATACTGTAATGATTGATGGATATGGTTATACTTGGAGTACATCTGCAACAGAAAAAGTATCATATCCAAATCCTTTAGGTGGGTTTTTTAATGATATATCTGATACTGGAGGTCTTAAAAGTTTAAATGGATTTTCTGGAAATGGATATGCAAGAATAACTTTACTTAGTTTAGATTAACTTTCTTTTTTGTTGTTTACTTAATTTAATAAATATGATAAATTTAATAAGACAGAAAGGATAAACATTATGGAAGAAATTATCATATCTATTATGAATAGTTACGGATATTTAGGTGTGTTTTTACTAATTGCAATTGAAAATGTATTTCCACCAATACCATCTGAGGTTATCTTACTTTTTGGTGGTTTTATGACAACAAAAGCAGAATTAAATATTATTTTAATGATTATTGCTGCGACTTTAGGTAGTGTTTTAGGTGCGATTATATTATATTATGTAGGTAAAATATTAAATAAGAAAAGACTTATAAAAATTGTAAATGGTAAAGTTGGAAAAGTACTTAGATTAAAAGCAAGTGATATTGAAAAAGCAGATGATTGGTTTGATAAAAAAGGAAATAAGACTGTTTTCTTTTGTAGATTTATTCCAATAGTAAGAAGTTTAATTTCAATCCCTGCGGGTATGAGTGAAATGAAGATGCTAAAATTTTTACTTTATACATTCGCTGGTTCAACAATTTGGAATACTGTTTTATTAATTATAGGGAATAGACTAGGTGAGAACTGGAATTCTATTTTAGGAGTGTTTGATAGATATTCTCATATAGTTTTAGTTATATTGGTATTTATGTTTTTTGGTCTTGTTTTTTGGTTTTATTATAAAAGGCTTAAGAAGAATAATTAGTGTTTTTTACACTTTTTTTCTTTTTTAAAAAAAATTAGCACTCATATATTGACATTGCTAGTGCATAATATTATAATGTACATAGCACTTCTTAATAAACAGTGCTAAATGGGGTGGATATATGTTAAATGATAGACAAAAAGATATTTTAAAACTTATTGTTTTACAATATGTAAAGACTGCTCGTCCAGTAGGTAGTAAAAGTATTTGTCAAAAACTAAAATGTTCTAGTGCAACAATCAGAAATGATATGGCAAGATTAGAAGAACTTGGTTTTTTAGAAAAAACACATATATCTTCTGGAAGAATTCCCTCAGAAAGTGGATATCGTTATTATGTAGATAATTTAATGGAACCTAAGAAAATAAGTGGAGAAGATATGTTAAAGTTACAAACTATATTTTCTAATAACGAACTTGAACTTAGTGATGCCATTAATAAAAGTCTTGAGATAATTAGTGATATTACCAATTATACTTCTGTAGTACTTGGAAAAGCTTCTCATGAAAATTTACTTGAAAAAGTAGAGATAATACCCGTTGGTGAAAAAAGCATAGTAGCAATAGTGGTTACAAATAAAGGGCATGTTGAAAGTAAACAAATTTCTTTGCCTACCGCGATTGATAATGCAGAACTTGTAAAAGCAACTGAACTTGTAAATAAAATGCTTGTTGGAACACCTATTAATAAAGTTGGTGAAAAATTAGAATATGAAATTAAACCAATAATTGGAAGTTATATTAAAAATTATGAGGTATTATATAATGCATTTTATGAAGCTTTTAGAGATTTCGCAGAAAATAAAAATGTAAGATTTAATGGTAAAGCTAATATGTTAAAACAACCGGAATTCACGACTGTTGATGATGTTAAGAAAATCATAAGTAAATTTGAAAGCGAAGAAGTAGTGAGTAAAATTGAAGAAACAGATGACGAGGTTAAAATATATATTGGTAAAGATAATGAATTGGATGATGATCTTACAATTATTAAAACTAAATATGATACTGGAAGCGAAGAGGGAACAATCGCAATCATTGGTCCTAAAAGGATGGAATATGATAGAGTTATTACAATGTTAAATTATGTAAAAGATAACATTGAAAAAAAAGGAGACAGTGATGGAAAATAAAGAAAATGAAGAAAAAACAAATGAAAATGTAGATAAAAAAGAAGAAAAAAAGAATAAAAAGGTTAAAGTTAATAAAGAAATTGAAGAACTTAAAAGTTCTTTACAAGCTAGCGAAGAAAAATGTTTACGTCTTCAAGCAGAATTTATTAATTTTAGAAACAGACAAAATAAAGAAATTGAAGCAATGGCAAAATATGAGGGTGAAGAGTTAATTAAAAGACTTTTACCTATCATTGACGATTTTGAAAGAGCTATAAAACTTGATGATAATGACTTAAGTGATGAAGTAAGTAAATTTCTTAGTGGAATAAAAATGATTTATGGAAATTTAATTTCAATACTTGAGACATTTGAAATTAGAGAAATTGATGTACTTGGTCAAGAATTTGATCCAGTATACGCAGAAGCAGTTATAACCGAAGAAGATAAAACTAAACCAAGTAATGTTGTTTTAGAGGTATTTACAAAAGGTTATATATATAAAGATAAAGTAATTAGACCAGCAATGGTCAAAGTAAATAAATAAAAAGAAAGGATTTGATAAAATGAGTAAAGTTATAGGTATAGATTTAGGAACAACTAATAGTTGTGTCGCTGTATTAGAAGGTGGTAGCCCTGTAGTTATTCCTAATAGTGAAGGAAATAGAACAACTCCTTCAGTTGTAAGTTTTAAAGATGGAAAGGAAAAAGTAGGAGATTTAGCTAAAAGAGAAGCTCAAACATCAACTGATGTAATTACATCAATTAAAAGATTAATGGGTACAAACAAAAAAGTTAAAGCAAATGGAAGAGAATATACTCCGCAAGAAATTAGTGCTAAAATCTTAAGTAAATTAAAAGTAGATGCAGAAGCATATTTAGGAGAAAAAGTAACTAAAGCAGTTATTACAGTTCCTGCATACTTTAATGATGCAGAACGTCAAGCAACTAAAGATGCTGGTAAAATTGCTGGTCTTGAAGTTGAAAGAATTATTAATGAACCTACTGCTGCGTCCCTTGCATATGGTCTTGATAAACAAGATAAAGCTCAAACTATTCTTGTATATGACTTAGGTGGAGGAACATTTGACGTTTCTGTACTTGAACTTGGAGACGGAGTATTTGAAGTTAAAGCTACTGCTGGTAATAATAAATTAGGTGGGGACGACTTTGATAATAGAATAATTGATTACTTAGTAAGTGAATTTAAGAAAGAAAATGGTGTTGATTTATCTAAGGATAAACTTGCTGTTCAAAGACTTAAAGAAGGTGCTGAAAAAGCCAAGAAAGACTTATCAAGTACAGTTTCTACTACAATAAGCTTACCATTTATTACTCAAGGTAGTGATGGACCACTTCACTTAGAAATGAATTTAACTCGTGCTAAATTTGAATCATTAATTAAAGATTTAGTAGATAGTACTTTAAAACCAGTTAGAGATGCTATTAAAGAAGCAAAATTAACTAAGAATGATATTGATAAAGTAATACTTGTAGGTGGATCAACTCGTATTCCATGTGTACAAGAACTTGTTAAGAAAGAACTTGGTAAAGAACCTAGTAAAGAAGTTAACCCAGATGAAGTTGTTGCAATGGGAGCTGCTATTCAAGGTGGAGTACTTACTGGTGAGGTTGACGATTTAGTATTACTTGATGTTACACCACTTAGTTTAGGTATTGAAACACTTGGAAATGTTATGACTGTATTAATCCCAAGAAATACAACAATTCCAACAAGTAAAAGCCAAGTATTCTCAACTGCTGCAGATAACCAACCAGCTGTTGACATACACGTTCTTCAAGGTGAAAGACCAATGGCTATGGATAATAAAACACTTGGAAGATTTCAACTTACAAATATTCCACCAGCTCCAAGAGGTGTACCACAAATTGAAGTTACATTTGATATAGATGCAAATGGTATTGTTAATGTTAAAGCAAAAGACCTTGGAACTAATAAGGAACAATCAATTACAATTACTGCATCAACTAACCTTAGTGATGAAGAAATTGATAAGATGATGAAAGAAGCTGAAGCTAATAGAGAAGCTGATGAAAAACGTAAAGAAGAAGCAGAAGTTAGAAATGAAGCTGAAACTTTAATATTCACTACTGAAAAGGCAATTAAAGATTTAGGAGATAAAATAACTGATGAAGAAAAAACTAAGGCTGAAGATGCAATTAAAGAATTAAAAGAAGCTTTAGAAGGCAGTGATATTGAAGCAATTAAAAATAAGAAAGATGCATTAAATGAAAGTGCGATGGCTCTTGGTGCTAAAGTGTATGAAGAAGCTGCAAAACAAGCACAAACTGAATCTGAACAAAATACTTCTGAAGAAAATAAAGATAATGTTAAAGAAGCAGAATACGAAGAAAAATAATAAAAAATAGGTGTAAGTTCTAGGAAACTAGAACTTATATCTGGTTAAAGGAGAAAACATGGCAAAAGAAAAATTAAGAAGTGAAATAAGTGATGAATATAAATGGGATTTATCTAAATTTATTAAAGATGAAAAGGAATTAGATAAAAAGTTAGAAGAACTTGATAAAGCTTTTAAAAAGTTACTTACATATAAAGGTAAAATAATGGAAAGTGCCTCAACTTTATATAATTTATATGAGGACCAAATAAATTTTTCAAATTTAGAAAGCGATGTATACGTATATGTATCATTGTTATATGATGAGGAAACTACAAATGAGGCAAATGATGCTAAAAGATTAGCTGTTTATAAAAAAATAGAAGATTATTCTCCAGAACTTGCTTTTATTGATAATGAAATATTAGAAAGTGATTATGAAAAAGTAAAAGAATATATAAAAAGTGATAAAAGACTTGAAGAATTTGCTTTTGATTTAGAAAAAATGTTTAGGCATAAAAAACATATTTTATCTTTAAAAGAAGAAAAGTTAATAAGCGAGGCTTCTATTGCTTTTGGAGTTGGAAGTGAAGTTCACTCTAAACTCGATAATTCTGATATTGATTTAGGAGAAATAGAGGTAGATGAAGAGTTAGTTAAACTTACTAATAGTAATTATACAAAATATTTAAAGAGTAAAGATAGAGATGTAAGAAAAAGTGCGTTTAATAATATGTATAATTATTGGAAAGGTATTAAAAACACAGTAAGTGTAGCTTACAAAGGGCAAATCAAAGAAGATTTCTTTTATAGTAAAGTAAGGAAGTTTTCTTCTCCTTTAGAAGCAAGCCTTTATAGTGATAAGATAAGTGTAGGATTGTATGATACTTTAATTAATACTGTACATGATAATTTAGATAAAATGTATAAATATGTAAATATTAGAAAAAAGATGTTAGGATTAAAAAAATTACATTTTTATGATATTTATGTTGATTTAACTAATGAAATAAAAAATGATGTTCCATTTGTTAAAGGAAAAGAAATTCTTTTTGATGCTTTAAAACCACTAGGAAAAGAGTATTTAAAGGATTTAAATAAAGCCTTTGATGAAAAGTGGATAGACATTTATCCAAATAAAGGAAAGAGAAGTGGAGCATATAAGTGGGGAACATATAATTCTTATCCCTATGTACTTCTTAATTATGAAAATACATATGATGATGTTTCAACAATGGCACATGAACTAGGACATGCGATGCATTCATATTACTCAAATAAAAAACAAAGTTATGTTTATGCATCATACCCTATATTTTTGGCTGAGATAGCATCTACTGTAAATGAAGTAATACTTAATGATTATTTTATAAGAAATGCTAAAACTAAAGAAGAGAAAATATATTTTATTAATGATTTTCTAGATAAAATAAGGGGAACTCTTTATAGACAAACTATGTTTGCTGAGTTTGAACGTATTATGCATGAAAAGTATGAAAAAGGAATTCCTTTAACTTTAGAAGAATTTAATAATACATATTATGAACTAAATAAATTATATTTTGGTCCAGATATGTTTATTGATGAAGATATAAAATATGAATGGATGAGAATACCGCATTTTTATACACCATTTTATGTATATAAATACGCAACAGGTATAAGTGCTGCATGTGCGATTGCAAGTAATATATTAAATGATGAAAAACAAAGAGATAAATACTTAGAATTTTTAAGTAGTGGATGTAGTAATTATCCGCTTGAAATATTAAAAAGTGTAGATGTTGATATGGAAAGTGGAGAGCCAATAGAAAAAACTTTAAAATTATTTGGTAAAAGATTAGATGAATTAGAAGAGTTAATTAAATAACACCTAGGAAGGAGTAAAAATGGCTAAGAAAGATTATTATGAAATTTTAGGAGTGTCTAAAAACGCTTCTCAAGCTGAGATAAAAAGTGCTTTTAGAAAGCTTGCTAAAAAATATCATCCAGATGTTTGTAAAGATAAAGATGGTGAGGCAAAGTTTAAAGAAGCACAAGAGGCATATTCCGTTTTGTCTGATGAAAATAAAAGAAAGCAATATGATCAGTTCGGACATGAAAACTTTGAAAACATGAACAGAGGCGGAGCTGGTGGTTTTGGTGGCTTTGGAAATGCTGACGGTTTTGACTTCGGAGGTTTTGATTTTTCTGATATATTTGATGCGGCCTTTGGTGGTAGTGGATTTTCTTCATTTGGATTTGATTCATTTGGTGGAAGAGGAAAATCTAGAAAAAGAAAAGGTGCAGATACGTTATATAGAATGGATATAACATTTGATGAAGCTGTGCATGGTTGTGAAAAAGAAATAAGAGTAGAAGTAACAGATGTTTGTAATGAATGTGATGGTTTAGGCGGTTTTGATGAAGAAGAATGCCCAAACTGTGGTGGAACAGGAAGAGTAAGAGAACAAATGTCTACTATATTTGGTTCTTTTGTAAATGAAACAGTATGTAAAACATGTAATGGAAAAGGAAAAACTTATAGAACAAAATGTAGTAAATGTAGAGGAAAAGGAACGGTAAAAGAAGAAAAAAATATAAGCGTATCTATTCCGGCGGGTGTTGATACTGGTACACAAATTAGACTCTCTGGTAAAGGAGAAGCTGGCAAAAATGGTGGAGCAAATGGAGATTTATACATAGAATTTAATGTTTTACCACATCCACTATTTAAAAGAGAAGGAACTGATATATATGTTGATGTTCCGCTTACAATAAGTGAACTTGCCCTTGGAACTATTAAGGATATTAAAACAATAGATGGAGAAATAAAATTAAAAATAAGGGAATCTTCTCAACCTGAAGAGATATTAAAAATAAAAGGAAAAGGAGTAGCAGATCCTAACACAGGTAGAAAAGGGGATATGTATGTGGTATTAAAACTAGTTATCCCAACAAAACTTACTAGAGCTCAAAAGAAACTATTTAAAGAACTTAGCGAAACAGAACTTAAAGAAGAAGCAGAATTTAAAAAGTTTGATAAATATAATAAATAACGCGAAAGCGTTTTTTTTCATACAATAAAATATGGTAGTAAAAGTAATGATAATTAGTTTAATAATTAATATGATTTTATCTTTTTCTAAAATAATCTGTGGTATTCTAGGAAGTTCAAAAACTTTGGTGGCTGATGGAATACACTCTTTTAGCGACCTTGCAACAGATGTAGTTGCTTTAATAGGTTTAAAAGTCTCAGCTAAACCTCCAGATAAAACACATCCATATGGTCATGGTAAATATGAATATGTTTTTAGCATATTTATCAGTTTAATGATAATAATTTTATCATTTGTTATTTTTACAAATTCATTTTTTGGTGATGTAGTAGTTCCATCTAAATATGTTTTAGTTGTTTTATTTATCTGCTTAATAATAAAGTTTTTTCTTGCAAGATTTATTAGTAAATATGGTAAAAAATATAATAATAAAATTCTAATTACAAGTGCTTTAGAAAGTAAATGTGATGTTTTTAATTCTTTTATTGCATTTATTTTTATCTTTTTAAGTTTGTTTAGTTATAAATATGAAATATTTGCTTATTTTGATATTTTAGGAAGTATTATTATTTCAATTATTATATTTATTGTTGGACTAAAGTGTTTGTTGCAAAACATAAATAGTGTTATAGGTGAGGTAGAATACAATAATGATTATATAAGTGAAATTTACTATATTGTTAGTAGTATAAATAAAAATATATTAGTTAAAGATGTAAAGTTATTAAAATATGGTTCATACTATATTCTTTTAATTAAGTTATCTACAAATAAGGATTATAAATTAAGAAAACTATATTTAATACAAGAAGAAATAAAAAATGAAATATTAAGAAAAGGTTATTATAAATTTATAAATATTGAATTTGTTTTAAAGTAATTAAAAAAAATTTAAAAAATTGTAAATTGAAATAAAAATTATTGTTTACCATTTATTTTTATGATATAGTTATTGTAGAAAGGATGGGAAAAATGAGTGCAAAAATAAAATGGATTATACCATTAATATTGGGTATGTTTCTAGCACCAGGTTTTATTAATGCAGCTGAAGTAAATGTAACTTCTACTATAAATGAAGCAATAAAAAGTGCTTCTGCAGGAGATACTATAGTTTTAGAAGCTAAAACTTATACTGAAGATGTAACTGTTAATAAAGCTGTTAATATCAAAGGTGCAGGAAAAGATGCAACAGTATTAAATGGACATATTACTGTTACTGCTGATACAACAATTAGCGACCTTACAATATCAGATGACGGTACTACTCAAACATCTGGTACTGGATATGGAATACTTGTTAATGCTAAGAGTAACGTAACTGTAGAAAACGCATTAATTAAATATTCTAAGTATAGTGATGCTGACTATGGAAACTCTACATTCTTTACTGGTATTTGGCTTTCTAAATCAGCTGATGCATCAACTTTAAAAGTAGATGCTACTGATATATATGCTAAGTATGGAATTTGGGTAAATGGTCAAAACAACAATGTTACAGTAAATACTTCAAACATTGAAGGGTGGGCACCACTTGATATATCAAACGGAAGTAGTGCACAAACTTTAGCTTCTGGTAATAAAGTTACAGTTAACTCTTCAACTTTAACTGGAGTTGTAACTTTAACTGGAGACTATAATAAATATGGAGTAGTTGTAATTGGAGGACAAGATGGACTTAAACTTGAAATCAATAGTTCAACTGTACAAAACAAGTTCACTAAATCTAATACAGAAGATTTAATACTTTTTGGAGGAGCATATAAAGACTCTAAAAACGTAAGTGTTACTATTAATGATTCAAAATTAATAAACAATGATACTAATGGTGAAAGTGCAGTAGTTAATCTTGGATATAATACAACACCAGCTCCAAGTAGTAACAATAGCATAGAATTAAATAATAATGAAATTACTGCAGCAAACGGTGTTGAATTTACTTCACCTAATGCTACTTATGCTTATGTAAAAGTTGTTGTTGGTGATAAAATCGATGTATATACTGTAGAAAAAAATACATTATTTGACAAACCAGCTGACCCAGAAGTAGATGGTTATACATTTAATGGATGGTATACTACAGAAGAATATACAGATGAATTTAATTTTGAAGAAGAAATTACAGATGATGTAACAATCTATGCAAAATTAGATAAGAATGAAGAAGTAACTGATAATCCTAGTGAAGATGAAACTGAAGATGACGCACTATTAGATGATGTACCAAAAACTGGTGAAAAATTTAGTTTCATTAAATGGCTAATTTCTTTATTTAGATAGGAAGGATTACTTCCTTTTTTCTTTAGGGGATGATTTTATGAAAAAAAGAAAAGTAAAACGTAAATTAAAGTATAAAAATATTTTTAAACTTTTAATTGTAATTCTTATTGTTTTAATAGCGTTTTTAGACTTATTATATGTTTTTAATAAAGTAAATGAATATGAAAAAGAAGAAAAAACAAAAGAAGAAATTCATAAAACAAAAGAAGAAACATTAAATTATATTGAAAAACTACACAAAGAAAATAAACATGTAATAGGTTGGATTAAAATAGATAATACTAATATTGATTATCCCGTACTTTATAGTAAAAATGATTATTACTTAAATCATAACTATAAAAAAGAAGAAGATAAAAATGGAAGTATTTATATTGATAAATATAATAATCTGACTGATAAAAACTTAATATTTCATGGACACAATATGAGAGATGGGAGTATGTTTCATGATTTATTAGAATATAAAGATAAAGACTTTTTTAAAAAACATAAAACAGTGAAATTTTATACACTTGATGGCTATAAAGAATATGAAATAATCTCAGCTTTTACTTCTAAAGTATATAAAAAGACTGATAATGTATTTAAATACTATAAGTATTATGGAGATAAGATAAATAATAATTATGATGAATACATAAAAAACATAAAAAATCTATCTTTATATAAAACAAATACAAAAGTAACAAATGAAAACCTAATTACACTTTCTACTTGTGAATATAGTACGAAAAACGGTAGAATGGTTGTAGTTGCTAAAGAAAAGTAGAGAGACCTCTACTTTTTAATTGGTTTAATTTTATATTCTATTAGATTATCATCCATTACTAAATTATAAATATTTGTAACTTTATATTCAAAATCAAGTAAATCATTATTTTTAACATAATTTGTAATAATAGGTAAAGTTACACTTTTTTTAATACTTTTTAAATAACTTTTCCCAATATCATTAAAACCTAAAACTCTAATATATTTTATATCATTAAGTAAATCGGATTTTTCTTTTGTAAAACCTACCAAAATATGAGTTAGCATTCTATTTATTTTATTGTAAGTATATCTTTTTGTTTTAATGTTTTTTATAAATTCATCTAGATTATTTGAAATAAAAATATATTTTTTAATTCTATTTTCTATTCCTTCGTCTACTGTTTTAAACTTATTTAAATCATCTATGTTATTTATTATTTGATATTTTAAATATTTAAAGTAATTATCATTTATTCTTTTATTTTTTAAGTATTTATAAGATAAAGCAGGAACATATTTTTTAATTTTTATATTATTTTTCATTTTTTCTCTAATATTCGATGCACTTACAATTTTTGCATTTGAATTTAAATCATGAAAATCATTTGTTCTTTTAATTATATCTATTTTAATATTATAATTGTTTTTTATTATTTCTTTTATATAAGAAATACCAAGTAAATCATTTGCTTCACTTACTTCTAAATTTGTTAATTTCTTTATTGCTTTATTAAGTGCAGTAGGATAGTTTATTCCCGATTTAATATAATTTTTTACTAATTTATCAAATTCTTTATTATTTATTTGAGTTTTAGCAATTTTTGTTAATTTATTTAAATCATTTGATTCACTACCAAAAACTAAAGTGTCAATTTTTAATTCATTTAATATTTTAATACTTCCATATGCGAATGTATCAGCTGATTGTGTGCTAAAGGGGAATGGAAGTTCAATAACTAAATCTACTTTATATTCTAAAGCAACATTAGTTTTTTCTATTTTGTTTAAAACCGATATGCTACCTCTTTGAGTAAAGCTTGATGATGTAACAACCACAATAGCAAAATCTTTATATTTTTCTTTTATTTTTTTAATTTGATACAAATGTCCGTTATGAAAAGGATTGTATTCAACAACGATACCTACTGCTTTCATAAAATCACCAATTATATTTTAACATTAATTTGAATAAAATACTAATGTGTGTTAAAATACGACTTTGGAAAGAAGGGATAAAATGAAATACAAAGTTAGAAAAAACTACAGACCTGGTGGTATTAAAAATTTTATTAAGTATTATTTTTGTGATGAAAAAAGAAATTTAAAAAATTATAGCTTAGAAAAAAAGGAAGATGATATAAGAACTCATAGTAGAATAGTTATAAATGGTGATTTTAAAAAATTATTAGTTATTAGAAAATACTATGATTATATAGAAAGAATAAGAATTTTTAGAGAAACAGAGTATTTAAATCGTGAAATATTAAGAGACTCAATTGTAAGGAAAGACGAAGAAAATAAAACTTTGGAATTTTATAATAGAAACGAAAAAGGAAGTTATGATTATTTTAAAAGAAGCTATGAAAAATCACAAAACCCTATATTACGCGATGAAAATATAATTTATACTGCCCTACATTTTTTGGATTGGAAAGGAAAAATAGAGGAAATAGAAAAGGAAGAGATTGAAAAAAGAAATAGAGAATTACCAAAACTACAAAGAGTAAAGAGACTTAAATAAACTAGAAAAAAACAAAAATTTTTGTTACAATTATAATAGGTGAAGATATGAATATAGATATAAGTAAATTAATAAACGAGAATGTTGGTTCAATTACTTTTGAGAAAGAAGTAATAGTGCCAGATGAACTTGTTAAAACAACTGAGGTAAAAGAACTTAAAAATGTTTATGCATCAGGTAAAGTTATAGACGCAGGAGAATATGGTTTTGAAATAAGTATGAATATAAAGGGGACAATGGTGCTTACTTGTGCAGTAAGTCTAGAAGATGTAGACTATGATTTTAATATTGATGTTAATGAAAATATTGAAAAAATAGAGGATTTTGAAAAAAATAATTCAAATTTACTTGATATTACATCAATAATATGGGAAAATATAGTACTGGAGATCCCTCTTAGGGTTGTAAAAGAAAATGCTAAGATAAAAACAGAAGGAGAGGGTTGGAGTTTTTTGGAAGAAGAAAAACATACTGATCCTAGGTTTGATAAGCTAAAAGAATTATTAAAAGAGGAGGAATAAAATGAAACTTAATATTCAATTATTCGCAGTACCAGCAAGAAGAGTTAGTAAGACAAGAAAAAATAGTAGAAGAGCAAATTTAAAAGTTAAAAAACCTACTACAATTACTTGTCCAAACTGTGGAGAAGTAACAGTACCTCATAGAGCTTGTACTAACTGCGGTTTTTATAAAGGAAAAGAAGTAGTAAAAATAAATAAAGACGAAGAATAAAATATATTATAATATTTAAATTGAAGAAGAGGACATGATTATTATTTATTTTTATATAGAGAGTTAGTGGTTGGTGAAAACTAATTAAAAAAAATAATAATTACTACCTTGGAGAGAGTTTAATACACTACGGCTATGTCGTTAAAAAAATTAAGTTAATAAAAGGATGGTACCGTGCATAAGCACTCCTTGGTACTATCCTTTTTTATTTATAAGGAGGAGTAAAATGATAAATATAAAAGAAAATGAAGAATTAAGTAAATTAAATCATAGTTGTGCCCACGTTCTTGCGCAAGCTGTAAAACACTTGTATCCCGATGCATTATTTTGGGTAGGTCCAGTAATTGATAGTGGTTTTTATTATGATATTGATTTAGGAGATAAAATAGTAAATGAAGAAGATATTGAAAAAATCACTAAAGAAATGAAAAAAATCATAAAAGATGGAAAAAGAATAGTAAGAAAAGAACTTAGTAAAGAAGAAGCTTTAGAAATGTTTAAAAACGATCCGTGCAAAATAGATTTAATAGAAAACTTCCCTGAAGATGAAATAATTACTTGTTATACTCAAGGAGATTTTACTGATTTATGTAGAGGGCCTCATGTGGATACAGTAAAAGAATGTAAATATTTTAAACTGCTTAAACATAGTGGAGCATATTATAAGGGCGACTCAAATAACAAGGTTTTACAAAGAATTTATGGAGTTTGTTTTAAGACAGAAGAAGACCTAGAAGAATATTTGAATTTACTTGAAGAAGCAAAAGAAAGAGACCATAGAAAACTTGGAAAAGAACTAGATATATTTATGAGTAGCGACCTTGTAGGGAAAGGGTTACCTTTATTTTTACCAAATGGATATATAATATGGGAAGAATTAGAAAACTATATAAAATCAAAAGAAAAAACTCTTGGATATAAGCATGTTTTAACACCACCTTTAGGAAATGTTGAACTTTATAAAACAAGCGGACACTGGGATCACTACAAAGATGATATGTTCCCAGCAATGAAAATTGATAATGAAGAATTTGTTTTACGTCCAATGAATTGTCCTCATCATATGATGATTTATTCTAATGCACTTCATTCTTATAGAGAATTACCAATTAAAATTGGTGAAATCGCAAGAGACTGTAGGTTTGAAGCAAGTGGTGCTTTAAAAGGAATAGAAAGAGTAAGAACTTTTTGCCAAAACGATGCTCATTTATTCTGTACTTTAGAGCAAATAGAACCTTTATTTAAAGAAGTAGTTGATTTAATACTTGATGTATATAACACTCTTGGTATAAATAGTTACCATTTTGAGTTATCACTAAGAGATAAAAACGATAAAATAAAATACTTTCAAGACGATGAAATGTGGGAAAAAGCTGAAGATATGTTAAGAAAAGTATTAAATAATTTAGGTATTAAATATGAAGAAAAAATAGGAGAGGCAGCCTTTTATGGACCAAAATTAGATGTACAGGTAAAACCAGCAGTAGGGAATGAGTATACTCTTTCTACTTGTCAACTTGATTTTTGTCTTCCTAGTAAATTTGACTTAACATACATTGATAGTGATGGAAACAAAAAAACACCAGTTGTAATTCATAGAGCAATTCTTGGTAGCTTAGATAGATTTATGGCATATTATTTAGAGGAAACAAAAGGATGTTTACCAACTTGGTTAAGTCCAGTACAAGTAAATATTATTCCAGTAAATAATGAATTTCATTTAAAATATTGCGAAGAAATCTATGATTTATTAAAAGAAAATAATATAAGAGTAAACTTAGATGAAAGAGATGAAAAACTTGGATATAAGCTTAGAGAAAGCACAATTAAGAAAATCCCTTATACTTTAATAATAGGGGATAGGGAAAAAGAAAATAATAATATTAGTTATAGAAAACATGGACAAAAAGAAACAATTACTGTTTCTAAAGAAGAGTTTGTTAATTTTATAAATGATAAAATAAATAAAAAAGAAATAAACTACTAAAAGTTTTTTCTTTTTTTACGTAAATTTGCAACAACGTGAAATAAAAAAATAAATTCCAGTTTTATAAAGTAAAAATAAAATGTATGAGAAACATCCATAAAATGGATGTTTTTAAGCACACAGATATTTGAAATTTGATAAAAAATAGTGTAAAATACAAAGTATGTTAGAAATTTTCCCATGATTAAAACACAAAAGGCTATAGAAATTTAAAAAAATGTAAGACTAAATTCCTTTTGCTGAACGTTTATTTTTGTTGATTTATATGGGTGTTTCTATACATAAATAATAAGAATTTGGGTTAAATGTTATTTCTTATTATTGTGTTTTATGAGATAAGGTTTTAGTGTAACCTCATCTCTTTTTATTTCTTTAATATTTAGTAAATTTAAAATTTCTTTACCTCTATTTGGATTTTCAAAAGTACTCATCATAAAATTAAATACCTCATAAGGTGTTTTGCCTTTTAAAGATTTTCTAGGAGTAGAATTAATATGTGAAAACATTAAATTTAAATCATCTTGAGTAATGTTAGATATATCCATTTCATTAGGAATAATATCTCTAATATAATTATGAGTATTTTCAATATGTGGTTTTTGACTTGATTGATAAGGGTCACAATAAAAAATATTAGTTCTAAATTCTCCGGTTTCTTGATTAAATTCAAATAAATCAACTTTTTCGAATTCAATACCTCTATCGGTAAGAATTAAAGAAAATAATTCTCTATATAAATCATGTCCAAGTTTATTTTCTAAATTATATAAAGTTTTAGCCATTGATTCAGAAGTTTTTTCTTTATGAATAAAACCAATCGTAAGGCCAGAACCTTCAAAATAAAAAGTTTGAATATAAGGACCAGACTTTGAATTTAAAACCGTATCCATTTCAGTAGTAGGCACAATAGGATTATTTTCTTTAAATTTTAAATAATCTTTATATTTATGATTTTCATAATTAGCTGGTTCTTTTCTTTTTTTATATTTGTTTTTAAATTGTTTACGGTTGACTTGTTCTTTTAGGGAAAAATTGTCAATACCATACTCTTTAAAAACACCCATTTCAATATAATTGTAAAGAGTTTTAATACATTGTTTAATTTCTTTATGAGAAGATTTAATCTGATAAAGAGATTGTCCTTGATCTAATAGTGGCTTAAGAATAAAAGCAAGTTTTTTAACTTCTAAAGTAGTCATATTTATTCCTTCTCTAAAATCGATTAAATCTCTTTTATAATCTTTATCTGCTTGAGTTGCATAATAAAAATATTTATCTAAATGACACTTAGTTATACTAGGACACTTATTACAAGCACCAGGAGATTTATCTCTTTTATTACACTTTATTTCTTCATATTTAGGACATCTTTTTTTACAACCACCACATTCTTGCCTATGAATACAAATAGAAGGATAAATAAATTGATTTCGTGGTTTAAAAGTTCTATGTTTTCTTATTTCTTTAGCAACGGTAGTAGGGTCCTTACCTATAGTTTTAGCAATATCAACTTTCTTTGAACGATTTTCAATTCCTGTTTGAATAATTTTTCTTTCATCAAGGGTTAAATGTTTATTGTCATGGATTTGTTTTGACATAAATATACCTCACTTTCATAGTCGAAACACCCATGTGAGATATTATACAAAAATGAATTTAAACTTACAAATTTTCAAAACGGAATTTTATGTAAGACTTAATTCCTCTATAATATATTTAAACTGGAATTTACTTTTTTATTTTACACCATTTATTATTTTATAATTTTTTAAAAAAAGGTATTTACAAAAGAATAAAAGCATATTATAATAATGCGTGTGAAACGAGTACTGAAGACAGTAGGGGTTTTAAAACTTAATAATCCTACCGAGGAACTTATAAATTATTTTGTATTTATAAGCTTTCCTTCGGGAAAGTTTTTTACTTAAAGAAAGGAGCATTTTATGGCAAGTGAAAAGAGTCTTAATTTGAAGAAAGCTACTGTTAATGAAATTAAGGATAAACTAAAAAATAATAAGACATTTTTAATTCTTAATTATCAAGGACTTAGTGTTCCTGAAGTAGCAGAGCTTAGAAGAAAATTAAGAGAAGTTAACACAGATTTTAAAGTATATAAGAATACTTTAATGAATATAGCATTAACTGATGAAGACATTAAGCTTAATGACTATATGGAAGGACCAAATGCTTATCTTTTCTCAAGTGATATCATTGAACCAATCAAGGTAGTTAGTGAGTTTGCAAAAGCTCATCCAGCACTTGAAGTAAGGGTTGGGTTAATTGATAATGAAATAGCTGATAAGGATTTAATAAATACTTATGCAACTATACCATCAATGGAAGGACTACTTACTATGCTTGCTGGTGGAATGATGGAACATGTAAGAAATTTAAGTATTGCACTTAACCTTTATGGTGAAGGGCTAGAAAAATAAGGAGGAGACAAAATGGCAAAATTAACAAAAGAAAGCTTTATCGAAGGATTAAAGGAAATGACTATTCTTGAAGTTAAAGAATTAGTTGATGCAATGAAAGAAGAATTTGGAGTAGATCCAAGTGCAGTAGCAGTTGCTGCAGCACCTGCGGCAGACGCAGGAGAAGATGCAGGAGATGCTAAGAAAACTGTAGTACTTAAATCAGCTGGAGCTCAAAAATTACAAGTTATTAAAATTGTAAGAGAAGTTACTGGTTTAGGACTTAAAGAAGCAAAAGATATTGCTGATAACGGAGGAAATGTTAAAGAAAATCTTCCAGCAGATGAAGCTAACGAACTTAAAACTAGACTTGAAGAAGCAGGCGCTACTGTAGAACTTGCTTAGATTATAAAGCCTTAATTAAAGGCTTTTTTCTGCTTTAGGGGGTAATTATGGATTATATTAAATGTGATTTAAAAGTCTTAAATGATTTAGGAATTAATTGTGAAGTATTATCTATTTTGGATAATAATGTAAATTTTAAAATTATTACTAAGTTTGATATTAATAAAGAAACTTTAGTAAAAAGAATTGATAATAAAACAGGCAGTATTTTTATTATTAAAAATAATAATTTATATTTTTTGATTGAAACTGATTTTATAAACTATAAAATTTATGAAATTATTAAGAAAGAAAAAGCATTTATTAATGAAGAAATAACTATTTTAAATATGGATGATAGTTATATAGTAAATGCTATAACTTACAAAAATAAAGATAATAAAAGTTATAATTCATATGTATTTGATGATGTGTACGAAAATGGTGAATTTCAAAGGAATAGTTTATTTTTAAAAGAAAGTGTTATTAGTGATAAACATAAAAGTAAAAGTGATATTAAAAAACTTGAGAGAATAAAAAAATATTTTTAGTAAAAGAGGAATTATATGAATCATTACTTTACAAACAATGAAGATTTAAAAAGTGAACTTAGGTTATTAAAATATAATTATAAAGATTATGAGTTTTCTTTTTATTCTGATAATGGGGTATTTTCTAAAGAAAAAATAGATTTTGGAACTGATTTATTACTTAAAGTGTTTTTAGAAAATAATTCATTTAAAGAAAAAGACATTTTAGATGTTGGATGTGGGTATGGAATTATTGGAATTGTTGTAAGTAAAGTTAATGATTCTTTTTCTGATTTAATAGATGTGAATAAAAGATGTATTCACTTAGCTAAAAGAAATATTGAAGTTAATAAAGTTAAGGCTTCTGCATTTTTAAGTAATATATATGAAAATGTTTCTAAAAAGTATGATTATGTAATTACTAATCCGCCTATTAGAATAGGTAAAGATAATGTTTTAAACATTCTTCTTAATGCACCGCTTAAAGAAAATGGAGAACTTTGGTGTGTTATTAGAAAAGAACAAGGGGCAAAAAGTTATATTAAATTATTAAGTGAAAAATATAGTGTAAAAGTGCTTGAAAAAAAGAAGGGCTTTTACATAATAATGGCAAAAAAATAATTGACATATAGAAATTTATTTAGTAAAATTATAAATTGGCAACGTTTACTTTTTTTAAAGTTTAATGTTCTTTTAAAATTATAGAAATTGGGGTGAAGAAGTGGCTTACAAAAAACAAAAATTTGGAGACCATAGAGAAAGGTTAAGTTTCTCAAAATTAAAAAATACTCTAGAAATGACTGATCTACTTGAGATACAAAAAAGTAGTTATCAAAAGTTTCTAACAGAAGGAATAAAAGAAGTATTTGATGATATCTTCCCAGTTGAAAGCTTCTCTGGATCATTATCACTTGAATTTGGAGATTATTTTCTTGAGGAACCAAGATATACAGTAAAAGAGTGTAAAGAAGGGCGCTATACATATGCAGCTCCTTTAAAAGTACAAGCAAGGGTTTTTATAAATGAAACCGGTGAAGTTAAAGAACAAGAAGTATTTTTAGGAGATATTCCACTTATGACTGAGTATGGTACATTTATTATACATGGTGCAGAACGTGTAATAAATTCTCAGTTAGTACGTTCTCCTAGTATATACTTCAAACGTGAAATAGATAAAAATGGTAGAAATATAATTTCTAGTGAAGTTATTCCTAATAGAGGTACTTGGCTAGAATATGAACTAGATGCACGCGGAGTGTTTTATGTAAGAATCGATAGAACAAGAAAAGTTCCAATCAGTGCGTTTTTACGTGCATTAGGATTAAGTAGCAATGAAGATATTACTGCTGTTTTTGGTGAAGATGAGTATTTAGAAAATACTTTTGAAAAAGATAATACAAAAAACACTGATGAAGCATTAATTGAAATATATGAAAAATTAAGACCAGGTGAACCAGCAACACTTGATAGTGCTAAAAACCAACTTATTACTAGATTTTTTGATAAATTTAGATATGATTTAGCTAAAGTTGGAAGATATAAATTTAATAAAAAACTTAATGTGCTAGATAGATTACTTGATAACAAAATTGCACAAGATATTAAAGATGGACAAAAAGTTATTGTTAAAAAAGGAACTGTTATAACTAAAGAAATACTAGATGAAATTAAGCCTCTTTTTGAAGCTGGTTATGGAGTTAAAGAAGTTAAGATAAACGATGAACTTGATACTTATAATAAAGTTCAAGAAGTTTTGGTATATGCAAATGATGATAGCGAAAAAGTATTAAAAGTAATTGGTAACGATCAAACAATAGATTCAAAAAGACTTACAATTAGTGATATCTATGCTTCAATTTCTTATTACATAAATTTACATCATGGAGTAGGTAATTATGATGAAATAGATCACTTAGGAAACAGAAGAGTAAAACAAGGTGGAGAACTTATTCAAGCTCAATTTAAAATTGGTATTTCTAGAATGGAAAGAGTAATTAGAGATAGAATGAGTACCCAAGAAATAGAAACTGTTACTCCAAAAGGACTAATTAATATTAGACCAGTTACTGCGGCTTTAAAAGAATTTTTTGGAAGTAGTCAGTTATCTAAGTTCATGGAACAAACTAACCCAATGAGTGAGTTAAAAGAAAAAAGACGTCTTAGTGCTTTAGGACCAGGTGGACTTTCAAGGGACAGAGCAGGTACAGAAGTACGTGACGTTAACCCATCACACTATGGTAGAATTTGTCCTATTGAAACTCCAGAAGGACAAAATATTGGACTTATTACATCACTTGCAAGTTATGCCAAAGTAAATGAATATGGTTTTATAATGACTCCATATAGAAAAGTAAATGACTGCAAGCTAACAGATGAAATAGTATATATGACTGCGGATGAAGAAGAAAGCTTTTATATTGCACCAGCTACTATCTCAGTTAATGATAAAAATGAAATAACAGAAGATACTGTTCCTGCTAGATATAGACAAGATAATGTTATAGCTAAGAAAGAACAAATTGATTATATGGATGTATCACCACATCAAATAGTATCAATTACAACTGCAATGATACCGTTCTTGGAACACGATGATGCAAAAAGAACACTTATGGGTGCTAACATGCAAGGTCAAGCAGTTCCTCTTCTTGAGGCTGAGGCTCCAATTGTTGGTACAGGTGTTGAATATATTGCTGCAAGAGACTCTGGTGCTGTTGTAGTTGCTAAAGCTGATGGTGTAGTTGAATATGCTGATGCTAAACAAATAGTTGTTAAAACAGCTAAAGGTAAAGATACATATACTTTAATGAATTTTGAAAGAAGCAACCAAGAAACATGTTTTAATCAAAAACCAATTGTAAAAACTGGAGATAAGGTTAAACGTGGAATGGTTATAGCTGATGGACCTTCAACAGAAAAAGGAGAAATAGCTTTAGGTAAAAACTTAGTAGTTGCATTTACTACATTTAACGGATTTAACTATGAAGACGCTGTAATATTAAATGAAAGATTAGTTAGAGATGACGCACTTACTTGTCTACATATAGAACAACATGATATTGAATGTAGAGATACTAAACTTGGACCTGAAGAATTTACAAGAGATATTCCTAATGTTGGGGAAGAAGCACGTAAAAACTTAGATGAAAATGGTATCATAAGAATTGGTACTGAAGTTAAAGAAAATGATATTCTAGTAGGTAAAGTAACACCTAAAGGAATGCAAGAATTATCTAGTGAAGAAAAACTTCTTCATGCAATATTTGGAGAAAAAACAAGAGAAGTAAGAGATACATCTTTAAGAGTTCCTCATGGATGCTCTGGTATTGTACAAGATGTAAAAATATTTACTAAAGAAAATTCTGATGAACTACCACCAGGAGTTCAAAAGAGTATTAGAGTGTACCTAGTACAAAAAAGAAAAATGCAAATTGGAGATAAAATGGCTGGACGTCATGGTAACAAAGGTGTTGTTTCACTAATATTACCAAGTGAGGATATGCCTTACTTACCAGATGGTACGCCAGTTGATGTTATGCTTAATCCACTTGGGGTTCCATCACGTATGAACTTCGGTCAAATCTTGGAACTACATTTAGGTATGGCTGCTAAAAAGCTAGGTGTACATGTATCAACTCCAGTATTTGATAGTGCAACTGTTGATGATATCGCAGAACTTACTAAGAAAGCAGGATTAGATCCTGATTATAAGACTGATTTATATGACGGAAGAACTGGTGAAAAATTTGATAAAAGAGTTGCTGTTGGTGTTATGTATATGATGAAACTACACCACATGGTTGATGATAAATTACACGCAAGAAGTACTGGACCATATTCACTTGTTACACAACAACCTCTTGGAGGTAAAGCACAATTTGGTGGACAACGTTTTGGTGAAATGGAAGTTTGGGCACTTTATGCATATGGAGCTGCTCATGTACTTCAAGAAGTACTTACTATAAAATCAGATGATGTACTTGGAAGAGTTAAAGTATTTGAAGCTCTTGTTAAAGGAAAACCAGTAGACCAAGCAGGTGTTCCAGAATCATTTAGAGTATTAATTAAAGAATTTCAAGCACTTGGACTTGATATATCAATGATTACTAAAGATGGAGAAGAACTTCAATTAAGAGATATTGAAGAACGTGAAGATAAAGAAGACAGTCCAGTAACAATTGATGAAATTGAAGTAATGAAACCAGAAGAAGAAAAAAATGAAAATGAAGAACCAGAAAAAATCGGTATTGTAGGGGAGGGAGAACAATTATGATGGATGTAAATATGTTTGATGGTATCAAAATTGGTATAGCCTCTCCAGAAAAGATACGTTCATGGTCTTATGGTGAAGTAAAAAAACCTGAAACTATAAATTATAGAACATTAAAACCTGAAAGAGATGGATTATTTTGTGAAAAAATATTTGGTCCAACAAAAGATTATGAATGTACTTGTGGAAAATATAAGAGACTAAGATACAAAAATGTTGTATGTGATAGATGTGGAGTAGAAGTAACTCGTTCTAAAGTTAGACGTGAAAGAATGGGACACATTGAACTTGCTACTCCTGTATCTCACATTTGGTATGCTAAAGGTGTACCACCTAAAATGGGACTTGTACTTGATATGTCTCCAAGAGACTTAGAAGAAGTATTATATTTCGTAAGTTATGTAGTACTTGACCCTGGAACAGCTCCGCTTGAAAAGAAACAAACTTTATCTGATAAGGAATATAGAGCTTACTATGAAAAGTATGGAAATTCATTTAAAGTTGGTATGGGAGCTGAAGCTATAAAACAACTTTTAAAAGAAGTTGACTTAGACCATGAACTTGAAGTTTTAAATAAAGAACTTGAAAGTGCTCAAGGACAAAAAAGAGTAAGATTACTTAAAAGACTTGATTGTATAAACTCATTTAAAGAAAGTGGAAACAAACCTGAATGGATGATTATTGAAGCATTACCAGTTATTCCGCCAGATTTAAGACCAATGATACAACTTACTGGTGGAAGATTTGCTACAAGTGATTTAAATGATTTATATAGAAGAATTATAAACAGAAATAATCGTTTAAAGAAACTTATTGAACTTGGAGCTCCAACAATAATTGTTCAAAATGAAAAACGTATGTTACAAGAAGCAGTTGATGCTTTAATAGACAATGGTAGACGTGGAAGAAGTGTAACAGGTTCAGGTAATAGAGCCTTAAAGTCTCTATCTGGTATGCTTAAAGGTAAACAAGGTAGATTTAGACAAAACCTACTTGGTAAACGTGTTGACTATTCTGGTCGTAGTGTTATTGTTGTAGGGCCAAACTTAAAAATGTATGAATGCGGTATGCCTAAAGAAATGGCACTAGAATTATTTAAACCTCATATCATTCATGAACTTGTTGAAAGAGGTCTTGCACATAATATTAAAGGTGCTAAAAAATTAATAGAAGCACAAGATGAATGTGTTTGGGATATAGTAGAAGATGTTATAAAAGAACATCCAGTTCTACTAAACCGTGCACCTACACTTCATAGACTTGGTATCCAAGCATTTGAACCAAAATTAGTTGGTGGTAAAGCATTAAGGCTTCACCCACTTGTGTGTGCTGCGTTTAATGCGGACTTCGATGGAGACCAAATGGCTGTTCACGTACCACTTAGTGAAGAAGCACAAGCAGAAGCAAGAATACTTATGTTAGGTGCTAATAACATTCTAAGTCCAAAAGATGGAAGCCCAATTGTTACTCCAGGTCAAGATATGGTTTTAGGAAATTATTACCTTACTCTTGAAAAAGCTGGACTAGAAGGCGAAGGTAAAGCATACAAAGATGCTAATGAAGTGTTAATGGCATATGAAAGACGTGATATTACACTTCACACTAGAATATGTGTGCCTACAAAAAGTTTTAGACATAAAGTATTTACAGATTCTCAAAAAGATAAATATTTAGTTACAACACCAGGAAAAATAATTTTTAATGAAGTTTTACCAGATACATTCCCATATCTTTGTGAAGTATCAAAGGAAAACTTAGAATATGTAACTCCAGATAAATTCTTTATTGAAAAAGGAAAAAACCTAGTAGAAGAAGTTGCTAAAATGCCTCTTAATGGTGGTTTTGTTAAGAAAGACCTTGAAAAAATCATCGCACAAATATTTAAGAGATATAAGACAACTGAAACATCTATAATGCTTGATAAATTAAAAGATTTAGGATTTAAATACTCTACCATAAGTGGAATTACATTCTCACTTAGTGATGTTGTAACAAGTAGTAAAAAAGATGAAATAGTAGCTGAAACAACAAAAACAGTTAATCAAATTGAAAAACAATTTAAACGTGGATTAATTACAAATGAAGAAAGACATATTAAAGTAGTTGATCTATGGAATAAAGCAAAAGATGCTGTTCAAGCAGATTTATCTAGATTAAAAGATGAATTACCTGATAATCCATTATTTATTATAATAAAATCAAAAGCTCGTGGTAATGATAACCAATTAACCCAACTTGCAGGTATGCGTGGACTTATGGCTAAACCTAATGGTGAAAGTATGGAAATTCCAATACTAGCATCATTCCGTGAAGGTTTAGACGTGCAAGAGTTCTTCTTATCAACTCACGGTTCAAGAAAAGGTGTTGCTGATACTGCACTTAAGACTGCGGATGCTGGTTACTTAACACGTAGACTTGTTGAAGTCGTACAAGATGTTATAGTAAAAGAAGAAGATTGTGGAACATTACAAGGCCTAGTAGTTAGTGATTTTATAGATGAAAAATCAGGTACTGTTCTAGAAAAATTTGAAGAAAGAATTTTAGGAAGATGTTCTAATGTAAAAGTACTACATCCTGAAACAAAAGAAGTTATTGTTGATAAAGGAGAGTACATTACTGAAAGAATAGTTGATAAATTAAAAGATGCTGGAATTAATAGTATCGAAATAAGAAGTGTACTAACATGTAATACTCATAATGGAGTATGTAGAAAATGTTATGGTAGAAACTTAGCTACAGGTTCAACAGTAGAAATCGGAGAAGCTGTAGGTATTATGGCTGCTCAAAGTATTGGGGAACCTGGTACACAACTTACAATGCAAACTTTCCACACTGGTGGTGTTGCTGGTGGACAAGATATTACACAAGGTCTACCACGTGTTGAAGAATTATTTGAAGCACGTGTTCCAAAAGCAAAAGCAACAATCGCAGAAATTGACGGTAAAGTAACAGACATAAAAGAAGATAAAGGCAAATATAAGATTTATGTTACAAATGATATTGAAACAAGAGAACATGTAACACTTTATAATTCAAAACTAAGAGTAGAAAAGGGAAGTGTAGTTACTGCTGGTGAAGCTTTAACTGAAGGTAATATTTCACCTAAGGAACTTCTTACAGTAACAGATCCACTTACTGCTCAAGAATATATTTTAAAAGAAGTACAAAAAGTGTACAGATCTCAAGGTGTTGATGTATCAGATAAACATATTGAAATAGTTGCAAAAAGAATGATTTCAAAAATTAAAATCATTGATCCAGGAGATACTCACTTCCTAGCTGGACTTTCTGTATCATTAAAAGATTTTAGAGAAGGAAATAAACCAGTAATACTTGAAGGAAAAACTCCTGCGACTGGAAAACCTATTATGTTAGGTATTACAAAAGCTTCTCTTGCAACAGACTCATTCTTATCAGCTGCATCTTTCCAAGAAACAACAACAATACTTACAGAAGCTGCAATAAAAGGAAAGAAAGATATGTTAAATGGATTAAAAGAAAATGTTATATTAGGTAAATTAATTCCGGCTGGTACTGGTGCTAGACAATATAGAGATATAAGTTTAGTATTAGAAAAAGAATTTTTAAGTGATGATGCAAGTGAAATTCTTGAAGAAAAGTTTATGTCTGATGAAGATGAAACAGTTAAAGAGGCTATTTAAGCTTCTTTTTTCTTGTAAAAATAATATAATTTAAGTATAATTAATTTGGAAGTGATGAAATGTTGAATAAAAATGGTTGGGGAATAAAAGTAGCTATTATATTTATTTGTGTCTTTATGTTTTGTTTATTATTCGCAGTTTTTTTAGCTACAAGTAATGTTAATAAATTAAATGAAGTTCATGAAGAACAAGAATATGTTGATAGTGATAATTCATTTGATTCAAGTGAGTATTATGAAAATTTAGAAACAGATGTGTATGAAGCTACAAAAGAATATGTAAGTGATAACCCTAAAATTAAAGACGAGGATTATTTTAAATTAAATATAGATACATTAATTACAACTGGATATTTATCAAGTTTTGAAGATGAATATGGTAATAGTTGTAGTGGGTATGTAGAAATATCTAATGATGGTGGAGAACATTATGATGTCTATATAATTTGTGAAAATTACCAAACAACTGGATATGATGAAAGGAAGGCATTTTAATGAGTAAAAAAATTATGCTTATATGGGGAAGCATAATAGTAATTTTGCTTGCTTGTATAATTACATATAGCATTTGTTATTTAAAAAAACATCCTTATTTAAAAGTAGAAAATAATTTAAAAGATGCTGCTAAAGAATACATGGAAAACTATGATGGAGTAAAACCTGATAGTATGATTGATTTAACTATAACTTCAAAAGTACTTTATGAAGCTGAGTATTTAACAAAAGAAGATTTAAAACATAAAGGTAAAACTTGTAGTGGTAAAGTAGTAGTTTCAGATAATAATGGTAGATACAAATATGATGTAACAGTTAAGTGTAAATAACTTAACTTTTTTTTAATAACAAAAATTTTTTTGTTCATAATATATTTGAGGTGAAGAAAATGTCTACTGTAATAATTGTAGGTTCAAGAAGGGAAGGAAACTCATATAATTTTGCAAAAAAATTAAAAGAAGAAATAAAAAACGAAAGAATAGATGCTCCTATAATAACTCCAGGAAACCAAAAAATATACGTTTGTACAGGCTGTATGGATTGTGATAAAAATGGTGTGTGTGATTTTACAGATGATATGAAAGATAATATTGAAAAAATAAGGAACGCGGATACATTAATTATAATTACTCCAACAAGATGGAACTTACTTTCTGGAGATTTAAAAATATTTATGGATAGATTAAATCCAATGTATTCAAAAAGAGAGCTAAAAGGAAAAAATTTAATAGCTATTTCAATTGGAGCAAAAGGTAAAGAAGTATATAGTACTAGCGGAGCTATAACAACTTTAGGATTGTTCGCAGAATCAAGTGGAATGAATTTAATATATAAACATGAATTTAATGATTGTTTAGATACTGAAGATATACTAAATAGTAATGATTTATATAAAGTTATAAGTGATATAAAAAATCTAATAAAATAATACTACTTTCATGTAGTTTTTTCTTTTTATGTATCAAAAACGTGAAACTTTGAACGAAATCATGTATTAAAAACGTGAAACACTGGACAAAATTATGTATCAAAAACGTGAAATGTATTGATTTAACTTAAAAAAAGTACTATAATTACGTTGGAGGATTTTAAATGAATAGAAAGATTTATGAAGAACTTTTAAACTGGAAAAACAGTGGTATCGAAAAACCATTAATGGTGATAGGAGCTAGACAAATAGGAAAAACATACATAATAAATGAGTTTTGTAAAAATAACTTTAAAAACTATGTTTATATTAACTTACTTGAACATTCTGAAATAATAAATATCTTTAAAGAAAATATTAGTACAAATGAAAAATATAAAAGAATGAAGATATATCTAAATAATGATATTGATTTAGAAAGTACCATTATCTTTTTTGATGAAATTCAAGAGTCAGAAGAATTAATAAGTGCTTTAAAGTTTTTTAATGAAAGTAATGAACCATTTAAAATAGTTTGTGCAGGCTCTTTGCTTGGTGTTAAATTAAAAAGAATGCATTCTTCTTTTCCAGTTGGTAAAGTTAAGATTATAAATATGCATCCTATGGATTTTGAAGAATTTTTAATTGCTAATGGAAATAAATCTCTTATAGAAGAAATTAAAAAGTGTTATAGTAAGAATGTTTCGATGGACAAAACGTTACACAAAAAAGCCTTAGAATTATATAAGTTATATTTATGTGTTGGTGGAATGCCGGAAGCCGTTAAAAATTTAATTGAAAACGATTTAGATATTTTAAAGTTTGATAAAAGTATTATAGAAAATATTTACGTATCTTATTTAAATGATATGAATAAATACGTTGTTAATAAATTTGAAGCAAGTAAAATAGAAAGTATTTATAAATCTATTCCCTCTCAATTAGGAAATCAAAGTAATAAATTTCAATATGGAAAAATCAATAGCGATGCAAGAAAAAGAGATTATGAAATCGCTCTTAATTGGTTATTATCAAGTACTATGGTTTATAAATCTTCATTGATTAATAAAGTTGAGATCCCACCGCTAGGATTTATAAAAGAAGATTATTTTAAGCTTTATTTAAGTGATGTTGGAATATTACTTAGCATGCTTAAAATTAAATATAATGATATTATATTGGATAAGCTTTTACAGTATAAAGGTATAATTGCAGAAAATTACGTTGCAACACAATTAGTAGCAAATGAAATACCGCTGATATATTGGCAATCTGGAAATAAAGCGAAAATTGATTTTTTAATATATAATGACGATGGAATAATTCCTATTGAAGTAAAAGCAAATGACAATATCATCAGTAAAAGTTTAAATGTGTATATGGAAAAGTATAAACCTAAATATGCTATTAGGGTATCAAGTAAAAATTTTGGGTACGAAAATAATATAAAATCAATTCCATTATATGCAGTGTTTTTGATAAAATAACTTGACAAATCGGGGGGAGTTATAATAACTCTAGGAGGTTTTATTGTGTTTGATAAAAGTGATGAGGAAAAGAGAAAACGTATAAATGAAAAGATAGACCGCAAGATAAAACGTGTAGAAAAAAAGATAGAACGTAAGGGAAAACGTGAAGAAAAAAAGTTAAACTTTAAAAGTGAAAGTTTTAAGAAATTAACTAATCCAACAAGCGATGAAGACTATAAAGTTATAGCTGATATATTATTGGCTGAATTTTATGGCGAAAACTATCTCGAAGAATTAAAATATTTAGACTTTGCGGATGAAAAGTTCGGGGGAAATGTAGATAGATTTTTAAATCCTGATGCAGAAAAATATTTTCAAAAGAAGTATGAGTTAGCACGAGATGTTATTTTTGAAAAATTATTTTCAAAAGATGATGAAGAAAACAAAGTTTTAAAACAAAAGATATTTAAAAATGTTTATGTTCCAGAAGTTAACGAGAATAAATTCTTTCCATTTTTAAAGGTATGTTGTGTTGATTTGATTAAGTCGTTAAAAGAGTCTAACGTATTTTCAAAAGCTGGCATAAAAAATGAATTGAATGCCATTTATAGAAGAAAAAGAGAAATTATAAAAGTATATCTAAGTTCTTTTTCAAAAGCTTTTCCTGAAAATTTAACTGAGGAGGAAAAAAGACTTTGTATAATTTTAAAAAATCATAAATTAAATAATATTAATTTTGTTTATTATTCTTATTGTTATCCAAAATTTGCACCATTAGGTTCTTATAAATGTTTTTCAGAAGATATAAAACAACAACTTGGTGATAATAACTGGGAAGGAACAATTGAAAAATATACTGCCACAGAAAAAGTAATAATGAAATTAGATTTTTCAAATAATCAGAAACTTAAAATCCTAGAAACTCTTAAAGAAAATGGAAAAATCACAAATAATGAAGAAGAGCTAGAATATAAAAAAGAATTAGATAGTTTAATTATAACTGAAGAAAATTTAAAAGAAGTAGAAGAAAAATATTTAAAAGAACAAAGTTCACGAGGTACAAGGTAAAAAACGCTTTAGAAATAAAGTGTTTTTTTAGAAAAATATATGTTTTTTTTCATTAAATTTGCTTGACTTACATATAATAAAATGTTATATTAAATATGCTTTTTATAGGTTTTCCATGGAGGAAAACTATATAAAATATTCAAATATGACACACCTGGAGATGTGTAGAAGGAGGAAATATGCCTACTATTAATCAATTAGTTAGAAAAAACAGAGGAAAGAAAACTAAAAAGAGAAAAAGTCCTGTTTTAGGTTATGGTTTTAATAGTCAAAAAAGAGTTAAAACTGAAAAGTTTTCACCTCAAAAGCGTGGAGTATGTACTCGTGTTGGGACATTAACACCAAAGAAACCAAACTCAGCAATGCGTAAAGTTGCACGTGTAAGATTAAGTAATGGTTATGAAGTAACATGTTATATTCCAGGAATTGGACACAATTTACAAGAACATAGTGTTGTTTTAATTCGTGGAGGACGTGTTAAAGATCTTATCGGTGTACGTTATCATATTGTACGTGGAACACTTGATACTCAAGGAGTAGAAAATAGAAAACAAGGTAGAAGTAAATATGGTACAAAAAAACCAAAAAAGTAAGTAAATAAGTTTTAGAAAGGAGACACATAAAATGCGTAAGAGACCAGCTATTAAAAGAGAAGTTTTAGCAGATCCTATTTATAACTCTAAAGTTGTTACAAAACTTATTAATCAAATAATGCTTGATGGTAAAAAAGGTGTTGCTGGAACTATTGTTAATGACGCTTTTAATATAATAAAAGAAAAAACTGGAAAAGATCCAATGGAAGTGTTTGATGAAGCACTTGAAAATATTAAACCAGCTTTAGAAATAAAGTCACGTAGAGTTGGTGGAAGTAGCTATCCAGTTCCAATGGAAGTAAGACCTGATAGAAGACAAACATTAGGGCTACGTTGGTTAGTTCAATATGCTAAAAATCGTTCAGGTAAAAGCATGGCTGAAAAGCTAGCTAATGAAATTATGGATGCTGCAAATGGAACAGGTGGAGCAGTTAAAAAACGTGAAGATACACATAGAATGGCAGAAGCTAATAAGGCTTTCGCACATTATAGATGGTAAGAAGGGAGAATATATATGGCACGTGATGTATCACTTGATAAAACACGTAATATTGGTATAATGGCACACATTGATGCCGGTAAAACCACTTTTACAGAACGTGTATTGTTTCATACAGGTAAAACTCACAAGATTGGTGAAACACATGATGGTGAGTCTCAAATGGACTGGATGGAACAAGAAAAAGAACGTGGTATAACTATTACTAGTGCAGCAACAACTGCTCACTGGAGAGGTTATAGATTTAATATAATTGATACACCAGGACACGTGGACTTTACAATTGAAGTTGAACGTAGTTTAAGAGTTCTTGATGGTGCGATTGCATTAATTGATGCTCAAGCTGGTGTAGAAACTCAAACTGAACAAGTTTGGAGACAAGCAAACGAATATAAAGTTCCTAGAATGATATTTGCAAATAAAATGGATAAAATGGGAGCTGATTTCGAATATAGTTTAAGAAGTATTAAAGATAGATTATCAGAAAAATCTGCACCAATTGAATGGCCAATAGGAGCAGAAAGTGAATTTAATGGAATTATAGATTTAGTTACTATGAAAGCATATCATTATGATGGTGAAGAACATGAAGAAGCTAAAGAAATTGAAATTCCAGAAGATTTAAAAGCAACAGCAGAAGCAAGACGTGAAGAATTAATTGAAGCAGTATCAGAATTTTCTGATGAACTTATGGAAGCTTATCTTGAAGGTGCTGAAATAACTGTGGATATGTTAAAAGATGCAATTAGAAAAGGTACATTAGCAGTTGAATTCTTCCCAGTACTTTGTGGAACAGCTTTAGGAAACAAAGGTGTTAAATTAGCACTTGATGCAGTAATAGATTATCTACCTGCACCTACTGATATTGAAGCAATTAAGGGTGAAGATATGAATGGTAATCTTATTACTAGAAAAGCAAGTGATAGTGAACCATTTAGTGCACTTGCATTTAAAGTTATGACTGACCCTTTTGTTGGTAAGCTAACATTCTTTAGAGTTTACTCTGGTGTATTAAAGAGTGGATCATACGTTTATAATTCAACTAAAGGTAAAAAAGAAAGAATTGGACGTATACTTCAAATGCATGCTAACCAAAGAAAAGAAATATCTGAGGTATATGCCGGTGAAATAGCTGCTGCAGTAGGTCTTAAAGAAACTACTACAGGAGATACACTTTGTGATGAAAAAAGTCAAGTTATACTTGAAAAAATGGTGTTCCCAGAACCAGTTATAGAACTTGCAATTGAACCAAAAAGTAAAAATGACCAAGATAAAATGGCTTTAGCTTTACAAAAGTTAGCTGAAGAAGATCCAACATTTAAAGCAACAACAAACCATGAAACTGGTCAAACATTAATTGCTGGAATGGGAGAATTACACTTAGATGTTCTAGTTGATAGAATGAAAAGGGAATTTAATGTTGAAGCTAATATTGGTAAACCACAAGTTTCTTACAGAGAAACTATAACTCAAACTGGAGAATGTGAAGGTAAATACATTAAACAATCTGGTGGACGTGGACAATATGGGCATGTTTGGGTTAAATTTGAACCAAACAAAGATAAAGGTTATGAATTTGTTGATGAAATAGTTGGTGGAGTAGTTCCTCGTGAATATATTCCAGTAGTTGACAAAGGATTACAAGAAGCGTTAAAAGGTGGAGTACTCGCAGGTTTCCCTATGATAGATGTTAAATGTACATTATATGATGGTTCATACCATGATGTAGACTCAAATGAAATGGCATTTAAAATAGCTGCTTCTATGGCTTTAAAAGAAGCTAAAAATAAATGTAAACCTGTAATACTTGAACCAATAATGAAAGTAGATGTTACAGTACCTGATGAATTTATGGGAACTGTAATGGGAGATATTACAAGTAGACGTGGAAGACCACTTGGACAAGAAAGCCGTGGTAAAGACCTAGTAATTAGTGCAATGGTTCCACTTGCTGAAATGTTTGGTTACATGACTACATTAAGAAGTAATACTCAAGGACGTGGAAATTATGTAATGGTATTTGACCATTATGAAGAAGTTCCAAAAAATATTACTGAAGCTATTATTAAAAAAAATAGTGTAGAGTAAAAAATAATTGTTATTTATGCTTGAAAAACATTCAAGTATTAGATAAAATAAATATGTAAGACTTAAAAGGAGGAAAAAGAAATGGCAAGAGAAAAATTTGATCGTTCAAAACCGCACGTTAATATTGGTACTATTGGACACGTTGACCATGGTAAAACAACTTTAACTGCAGCGATTACAAAATTATTTGGTACTTTTGTTGATTATGCAGATATTGACAAAGCACCAGAAGAAAGAGAAAGAGGAATAACAATCAACACTGCGCATGTTGAATACGAAACTGAAAATCGTCACTATGCACACGTTGACTGTCCAGGTCACGCAGACTACATCAAAAATATGATCACTGGTGCTGCACAAATGGATGGTGCTATCCTAGTTGTTTCTGCAACTGATGGACCAATGCCTCAAACTCGTGAACACATCTTACTATCTCGTCAAGTTGGTGTTCCTAAAATCGTTGTATTCATTAACAAATGTGATATGGTTGATGATCCTGAACTTATCGACTTAGTTGAAATGGAAGTTCGTGAACTACTTAGTCAATATGATTATGATGGAGATAATGCTCCAGTAGTTAGAGGATCTGCTCTTAAAGCTCTTGAAGGAGATGCTGATGCAGAACAATCTATCCGTGACTTAATGAAAGCAGTTGACGAATACATTGATACTCCAGAAAGAGATACTGATAAACCATTCTTAATGAGTATTGAAGATGTATTTACTATCACTGGACGTGGAACAGTTGTTACTGGACGTGTTGAACGTGGAAGACTTAACCTAAATGATGAAGTTGAAATCGTTGGACTTAAAGATACTAGAAAAACAGTTGTTACTGGTATTGAAATGTTCAGAAAACAATTAGATTATGCAGAAGCAGGAGACAATGCAGGTGTTCTACTTCGTGGTATTAACCGTGAAGATGTTGAACGTGGTCAAGTTCTAGCTAAACCAGGAAGCGTTACTCCACATAAAGAATTCAAGGCTGAAGTTTATGTATTAACTAAAGAAGAAGGCGGACGTCATACTCCATTCTTCAACAACTACAGACCTCAATTCTACTTCAGAACAACAGATGTTACTGGAGAAGTAGTACTTCCTGATGGTGTAGAAATGGTTATGCCTGGAGATAACGTAACAATGACTGTTAAATTAATTCACTCAATCGCTATTGAAAATGGAACAAAATTCTCAATTCGTGAAGGTGGACGTACAGTTGGTTACGGTGTTGTTTCAGAAATTATCGAATAAAAATATTAAGGCTCAATTGAGTCTTTTTATTTTTCAATACACACAAAAACTGCCAATTAAACGTCAATTGCGGGGGGGGAGTACTTACTAAAATAAACTACAGAAAACTGTAGTTTTTTTGAGGTGTATTATAAAATTAAAAGAATATCTTGAAACAAGAAAAATATCTAAAAATATATTTAAGGTAATAGTATTAACAGTATTTGTATTATCCCTTAACTCACTGTCATATGCGTACTTTACTTCAACTATAGAAGGAGAAGGAAAAGTAAGTATAGGATATAGTAGTAGTGATACAAGCTTTAATAGTATAGGTAAGACAGGAGGAAGCAAGAGTATAAACTTAGCACATTCCCACACAGTAAACTCACATACTCATACAACAAAAGACCATACATTAACAGTTGATGAAATACCTAGTCATCATCATCAATTGCCAAGGATGAATTATATTGGTTCTGGCTATAATTATCCTAATGAATTATTGGCTTCAATTTCTCAAGTAGGTGGAGGAAATCCTCCGACAAAATATACTGGTGATACTGGCGGTGGAGAAGCGCATAATCATGGTGCTACTTCAGCTTCATCTCCTGGGACAAATAGTAAATTAAGTACTAGTCAGTCTATACTTAATCCATATATAGTATCTGCTAAATGGATTAGAGTTTTATGATTAATAAAAAAAGAGATTGCCATCTCTCTTTTTAAATGTATTTATTTACTATTTTTGGTAAAGTATTATCAATATTATCTTTTATAATTACATCACTAAATCCATCTTTTATAAAATGTTCCTTTATGTTTTCTTGATTTTTTTCTATATTTATAATAACAGGAGTTTTAAATTTTTTATTCTTTTGAAGTTCTTTTAATATGATATAGGCAGTATCAGGTCTTAAATTATCTTTTAATATAATTAAGTCATAATGTTCTCCATTTTGGATTTTATCTATAACATCTTTTCCAATTAGTGTGGTTATAACATCTACATTTTCTTTAGAAAGTAATCTTTTGATTTTATCTAATTCTTTACTATCATCAGCAACTAGAATTCTTTTTCTTCCTTTAATACCTGAATTATATTTTTTAGCTTCTTTAAGCAAGAATTCACTTGTACTATCAAAATCTATTAATTGATCAATTACTACAACAACAATTGTTCCTTTATCTTCTACACTTTTAATACTAATTGAACCTCCAAGTAGTTTTAAGATTTTAATGACTACTGGGATTTTCATATCTAGGCTATCTATTTTATTAAATTCTTCTGCGGTTAATTCTTCATTTGAAGATAATAAACTATTTATCTTATACAAACTCATACCACATCCAGAATCTTTTATGGTAAAAATCATTCTACAACCATCATACCTTGTAATAACATCAACATCAATATCTATAAAACCACTATTAGTATATTTAATTGAATTATTTACAATTGATAAAATTACTTGCTTTAATTTTATATTATCTCCGTGTAAGTATTCAGGATATTTGTTGTTTATATTTAATGAAAATTTAATTTTTCCTTCTTTTTTCTTAATAGATAATTGATTAGTAACATTACTTTTAATTTCCAAAAATAGTTTTTCTGTTTTATATTTATTATCACTTACCTTAAGATTTTTTACATCCATTGAAGAAACACTGGCAATATCATTTATAATAAAATATGCATTGTTTGCCTCACTATCAATATCAGAAATTAAAAGTTTGGTTTCTTCTTTTGAAAAGTCTTCTTTATATAATCTTACATCTTTAATAATATTTTGAATAGGTTTTTTCATTTCTTGTGATATCTTAAATAGAAAATTAGATTTATCATTTACGGTTTGTTCTACAAGTTCTTTATTTCTAAGTAAAGTATCAATCATTTGCATGTCTGGGTTTTCAATAGTATGAAACATTATAACAGCAATAAAGTTAAATATTGGATTAATTAAATAGTTTAATGTTGGATTAATCATCATGCTTACTAATACTATTGAGCCTAGTATTATTAACATATATAAAGGAATATATTTTTTGCTTTTTAGGTTTTTATAATTTGTTAAAACACATATTATTTGAAGAATAAAACCAAGACCAAACATCGTGTAGGTAAACATTATTGCAGGTCCGCTAGCAACAGCTCCATTTGGAGTAACATTAACAGTAATTGGTATGAAAAGTATAATTAATATACTAATAATTGTTATAATATTAAATATTTTTTTTGTATTAGTTAAATCTTTTTTAGTTCTCCAAGATATATACACATAGTAATAAGTCATAATAGAAATCCAAAATATGAGAGCAATTAAATATATTTTATTACATAGTGCGATTAAAAAGTCATTAGTATTAAATCCTGGACTTACAGCGAGTCCTAAAATAATACCACTTAATGATATATATATATTAGCTATTAAAAAGTTTTTATACGTTTCATCTTCTGTTTGTTTTAATCTTTGTTTACTAAAAAATACTACTGAAGTTGCAATAATTATTAATAATGAGTATACATTTATTAGTAAAAAACCTAAAATATTTTCCATCTCATCACTCTCCAACTATTTTTTTATTCTTGTTCTTGTTATGCCTTTTTTCTTGTTTTTAAAAACTTTAATATCATTTATAGATACGTTAGTTTCATCTAATAATACGTTAATTTCATCTCCTGTTAATTCTTCTTTTTCAAGAGCCTTAAAATCAACTTTTCCACCTTTATTAAGTGGTAGGTTTTCTCTTATTTTAAACTTAGATGGGATTTGTCTTGAATTCATATCAGAGTGGTCAATAATTGTGTTATAAATGATATTTTTAATTACTTCTATTTCTTCTTCTTCATTAAGTTCTTTTTCTTCTAAAACAACATGACAAATTGGCATAATACCTTTTATTTGTTCGTCAAAATAAGGTACGATTCTAGCATATTTAACATTTGGATTTGTTTCAATTACTTTTTCTATTTCAGAAGGTTTTACTTTGAAACCATCAATTCTAGCAAAAGATCTACCTTTTCTTTCATCAATAAAGAAACAACCATCTTTATCCATATATCCAATATCTTTTGTTCTTATATAACTTTTTCCATCTAATTCTTGATGAGGAACAATTGTTTTTCCATGTAGTTTTCCTTCGGTAACATGTTCAGCTGACACAGCTATTTCTCCACGAAGTTTATCCATATTATCTTCAAATTTTAAAGGTACTATTTTATCTTCAACGGTAGGATCGATTATAGTATATATAGTTTTAGGCGCTGGAATACCAATAGTATTTGGTTTGTTGTATTCATCTTTTGCATATGAACCGCATCCACAGTATTCACTCATTCCATGACCTTTTTCTACTTCTGCTCTGCTTCCATGAGATTTTAACCATTCATTTAGTTTTTCTTCATCTTCGTAAGTCATAGCATCTCCACCATATATTACTTTAGTTAAATGCGATAAGTCTTCATTTTTTAAATATTCACATTCAGAAAGACTAGTTAAAAATGATGGTGGAGTCATAATTGCATTTGGTTTGTATTCTTTTAACAAATACCCGAACTCTCCTATTACAAATTCTGGAATATGAATATTACTACCTTTGTTATAATAACTTTGAATGTCATTATTATATCTTCCGAAAGGGGCGAACCCTGGAAGAATGTGAAGAGAAGTTTCTCCTTCTTTAGGACCAACACCAGCTATTTCACATTGAATTACTGATGCTATTGCGTTTTTATTTGTTAATGTAATTGGTTTTGGTTTATTTCCACTAGTTCCAGAAGTATGTCCTATATAGTTAATAAGATTTTCATCAGTTACTTTTTCAAAAGTATTGTTTTTGCATTCATTAAACAATTTTTTATAGTCATAAATATTAAGTGGAGAAGTACTGATAGCTTGTTTTAATACTTCACTGCCTGCTTGCATTTCTTTTATTTTTTTAGATAACATTTTTAACTCATCTAAGCTGATGTCATCTAATATTAACTTTTGTCCTTTTTTTAACCTTTCATAATTTAAAGCATCTCTAGAATATAAAGCAAATCCTTCTTCATTCATACTTGCTGTTGGATCAAGTAAAATAATGTCATTTATCCCAAGTTCTTTTAATTCGTTTTCAATCGGTTTTAACATACCTAAATAACATTTATCAATTGTTATAATGTATTTTGGCTTTTCAGCTTTTATTATTTCTAGAATTTTCTTAGCATTAGCCATAATATCCATACTATCTGGTCTAGGATCAACGTAATCAGTAATAGCTCCAATTTGAGTAGCACCAAACCATAGTTCTTCTTCCTCTGGAATGTTAGGAACCAGACTCATAATTATATCACCTTTTTTTACTCCAAGTTGTGTTAGAACTTTTGATGCGACATCTGCGTTGTAAAACATTTCTTCATAACTTGTTTCTTTTCCGTAGTATTCATAAGCTGTTTTGTTTTTTCTATATTTATTCCTTTCTTTTAGTAATTCAACCATGTTAGTCTTTGGTTCGTCAGTAGGAATGTATAATCCTTTATAATATTTCATCCACGGTTTATCTATGTGTGGATATCCTGTTTTTTTCTTTTCCATAATATAATAACCTCCCTAAATTATACACTGCAGTACTATACTCTGCTATTAACATTATAACATGTAAATGTCAATTGTTAAACTTTATTTTTTCACATATAAAAATAAGTGGGATTTACCACTTATCTTAAAATTAATCTTCACTAGTTGGTTTAATATCTGTTCTTTGAAATTCTTTAGATAATTTATTAGAACTTAAAAGTAATTGATAAATTGTTTTGTTTATAACTAAATCAAACTCACCGATATATTCATATACTCTAGGTTTAAATTGGAGTTTAAAATCATTTAAACCTTTATATGGATTTTTATCTGAGAAGTCTCCAGTTATACCATTTAAGTCAAAAAATTTATATCCATCATTTTTATATTTCTCTATCATCTTCCCATACATTAAATAATTTGGACTAAGCCTTTTAAAGTTTTTATCAAAACCATTTATAAGTAGATAAACTCTGTTGTGAAACTTTATTACAAGTGCACCAGCAATTGTTTCTTTTAAAATATTTCTTTGTAGTTTTGCTGTTATTAATCCTATTTCAATATTTAAATCATTTAGTTTTTTATCACTTATCATTTTTTTGTTAAAAAGAGCTTTATTGTTTGGTTTTTTTTGGAATTCATAATTTGTATTAGAATTTACTTCGCTTTCTTTTTCGTATTCTTCTTTTATTGTTCTTAAATATTCATTATTATCAATTTCAATTAATAATAAGTCCATCATATTACTATTTTTATAAATATTGTAATAATCTTCAAAATAATTCATTGGTTTGTTTCTCTTACTTTTTATAAATTCATAGAACACTGAAAAATCTGTTTCGTCTCCAATAATAAAATTTATTCCTTTTTTAGTGTTTTTTTGTATTCTGTGTCTTGCATTTTTATCTATTTTTTTTATGTCATAACTTTGTAAATTAATAACAGGAGTAAATCTAGGTAAGATAGATTCAAAATAAAGATTGTCCTTTAGTTTTAAATAACCTAAATTTTGTAGTGTATCAACTATTTTTGCATTATTAACATTTACATTTTTACTTCCGTTTTCTGGGTTAACCACAGCATATGTAATTTCAGGATTAATCTTAACAAAAATAATTCCTTTTTTAGATAAAAAAGCTTGTAACTTTTTAGTAAAAGCCGTTAAAAGTTCAGTATCATAATAATCTATTAAAAAACCTCTTGGAGAATAACCATATTTAAATGCACTTATTCCTTTTACAAGTATCATTGCTGCGGCCACTATTGTACCATTTTTAAATCCTCCAATAAAAAGCGGGTTATATTCATTTCTGCTCATGAGTTCTGCGTATTCTATTGTTTGGTACATATTTTTTAACATATGTGTATTGGAAAATGTTTTAAAGTCTTCTTGTCTAATTTCTCTTATGATTATATCCATAAACATCTTCCTTTCTACTCTTTTATATATTATAACATTATTTGTGTAAAAAATTAAGAATAATATTTAAATAACTAAAAAAAAATAGTATAATTAAATTGTATAGTCTGGAGGAAGTATGAGTAAAATTAAAGATATAAAAGCAAGAGAAATATTGGATTCAAGAGGAGTTCCTACAGTAGAAGTAGAAGTAATAACAGAACATAATAAAGCAGTAGCATCTGTTCCTAGTGGAGCATCAACCGGTTCAAAAGAAGCGGTTGAACTACGCGATAATGATTCTAGATATTTTGGAAAAGGTGTTTTAAAAGCAGTTAATAATGTTAATACAATTATTAGAAGAAATCTAATTGGTATAGATGTAACTGACCAAAAACAAATTGACGAGGTTATGATAGATTTAGATGGCACTAAAAACAAAAGTGCACTTGGGGCTAATGCGATATTAGGAGTTAGTATTGCTTGTTTAAAAGCTGCATCTCTTGACAATGGAAAAGAAATTTATTCTTATTTAAACAGTAATGGAGGTAACATTCCTTATCCAATGATTAATATCATAAATGGAGGTAAACATGCAGATAATAATTTAGATATACAAGAATTTATGATAGTTCCAAAGTTTAAAAGTTTTAAAGAAAGCATAAGAGTAGCATCTGAAGTATTTAGAGAATTAAAAACTTTATTAAAAGATGAAAATTTATCTACTAGTGTAGGAGATGAGGGAGGATTCGCGCCTGATTTAAAAAGTAATGCTCAAGCCTTAGGCTTTATAAAAAAAGCAATAGAAGCAGCTGGATATATACCGGGTAAAGATGTTTATTTAGCACTAGATATTGCTGCATCATCTTTTTATAATAAAGAAAACGACACTTACAACATGGAAAACAAGAATTTAACTAGAGAAGAATTATTACTTTATTATGAAGAACTATGTAAAAATTATCCAATTATTAGTATAGAAGATCCATTTGATGAAAATGATTTTGAAGGTTTTAAAATGATAACAAAACTACTTGGTAATAAAATAAATATAGTTGGAGATGATTTATTTTGTACAAATAAACAACTTTTATCTTTTGGAATTGAAAACAACATGTGTAATAGTATTTTAATAAAACCAAATCAAGTTGGGACATTTTATGAAACTCTTGAAGCAATTTATCTTGCTAAGAAGCATAAATATACCCCTATAATTTCACATAGGAGTGGAGAGACAAATGACTTTTACATCGCAGATATAGCCGTTGCTTTAAATATTCCATTTATTAAAGCGGGTTCTGTAACAAGAGGAGAAAGGCTTGCTAAATATAATAGGTTGTTAAAAATAGAAGAAGAGTTGACTAACACCCATTCCTTTGGTAGAATAGATTAAGACAAAAAAGGATGTGAACTAATGGAAACATTGTTATTAATAGTATCAGTTTTTTTAATAATTATGGTACTACTTCAAAGTAATAAGGCAAGTGAAGCAGGACAAATTATAAGTGGAGGTAACTCAATGTTATTTGCACATACTAAAGAACGTGGTAGTGAGAAATTTATTACAAGATTTACTTATTTGTTAGGTTTCTTATTTATATTCATTTCATTATTATTGTCAATTTAAACACTTAATTAAGTGTTTTTATTTATAAAAAATGTTACAATATAAGAGTAGGTGATACTGTGGAAGAAAAAATTATTGAAATACTAAATGAGAGTGTAGATACAAGATATACTTATGAAGAACTTTCTTTAAAAGTAAATTCTTTTTTTGATAATATGAACTATGAAGAATTTAATACTTGTTTAAATTCTTTAGTTGAAAAAGGAATTGTTTATAGAACAAACAAAAATAAATATATGTTGTTAAAAAATAGTCATTTATTAAAAGGCGAACTTCAAGTTGTAACTAAAAATGATAGAACATTTGGTTTTGTTTTATTAGATAAAGACGATTTATATATTTCCTCTAAAAACTTTAATGGTGCGGTTGATAAAGACATTGTAATTGCTGAGGTTATTAAAAATGATGGTGAAAAAGAAGAGGGAAGAGTTGTAAAAATTCTTGAAAGAAAAACAGAAGATTTAATTGGTGAGATAGAAATTATTAATGGTAAACCAATATTAACACTGGATAATAAAAATCTTGATTTTAAAGTTAACTTAGTAAAGTATCCAGATAATTTAGTAAGTGGTTTAAAAGTAACTATTAATCTTTTAAAAGAAACAAATAATAAAGTATATGATGCAGAAATAAAGCAGGTTTTAGGCCATAAAAATGCTCCAGGTATGGATATTACATTAATCGCACATGAATATGGAATACCAACTGAATTTAGTGAAGAAATTTTAGAAGAAGTAAAAAAAATACCTGGCTCTATTACAAACGAAGTCTTAGAAAAAGAAAAATTAAAAAGAGTTGATTTAACTAATGAAGAAATATTTACGATAGATGGAGCTGATACAAAAGACATCGATGATGCAGTAAGCATTAAAGTTTTAAAAAATGGAAACTATGAATTGGGGGTTCATATAGCTGATGTATCTTTTTATGTTAGAGAAGAAACAGAATTAAAAAAGGAAGCTTTTAATAGAGGAAACAGTTATTATTTAGCTGATAGAGTAATACCAATGCTTCCAGTTGAATTATCAAATGGTATATGTTCACTTAATCCAAATGTTTTACGTTTTGCAGTCTCTTGTGTAATGGAAATAGATAAAAACAGTGGAAAAGTTTTAAACTATGATGTTTTTAAATCAATTATAAAATCAAGAATTCAAATGAATTATAAAAGTGTAAATCAAGTCTTAGCTGGAACTCATATAGAAGAGTATGCTCCATTTGAAAAATCTTTATTTTTAATGAAAGACCTTGCAAGTTTACTTAGAAAAGAAAAGGTAAAAAGAGGTTATATTGAATTTGATAGTGATGAGGTTAAACTTATAGTAGATAAGTTTGGAAAAGTAAAAGAAATTAAAAAAAGAGAACAAGGTGTTGGAGAAAACATAATAGAGGACTTTATGATCGCAGCTAATGAAAGTGTCGCAGAGTATGTTTATAATATGGATTTACCTTTTATATATCGTGTTCATGATAAACCAAGTGAAGAAAAACTAAAGGAATTTGTGTTATTTTTATCTGTTTTAGGTTATCATCTAGATAAAAAAATAAATTATGATAATGTTAGTAATAAAGATATACAAGACATTTTATCTTTAGTTAAAGACAAAAAAGAGTATCCAATAATATCTGATAAATTATTAAGATGTATGTCAAAAGCAGAATATTCTCCAGATAATATTGGCCACTTTGGACTTGGAAGTAAAATATATACTCATTTTACTAGTCCAATTAGAAGATATAGTGATTTAATGGTACATTTCTTTTTAGATGAATATGTTTTTTCTGGAAAAGTAAATAATGGTTTTATAAAAAAATATAATCAAAAGTTACCATTTATTACAGAACATATATCAAAAACTGAAAGAAATGCTGATGAATGCGAAAGAACAGTTAATAAGATGAAAATCGCAGAATATATGGAAAATCATATTGGAGAAGAATACATCGCAACTATTAATGGATTAAATAGTAAAGGATTTTTTGTTGAAACAAATGAGTTAATTTCTGGTTTTGTAACTGTGGAAAGCTTAAAAGGATATTTTACATATAATGAAGAATTGTTTTCATTAACAAATAAAAACGGTCAATTTTATAGATTAGGTGATAAAGTAAAAGTAAAATGTGTTAGAGCAAGTAAAGAAGATAGACAAGTGGATTTTGAAGTTTTAGAAAAAATCTAGGAGGCTTTATGGAAATAATAAATAGAAAAGCAAAATATAATTATGAAATATTAAAAGAAATTGAATGTGGAATAGAACTTAAAGGAACTGAAATTAAAAGTTTAAAAAAAGGAAGTGCAAATATAACTGATGCATACGCACGAATAAAAAACAAAGAAGTTTATATAATAAATATGTACATAGCTAAATATGAACAAGGAAATATTTTTAACCACGAAGAAAGAAGAGAAAGAAAATTGCTTTTACATAAAAAGGAAATACTAAAATTAAAAAAAGAGTTAGAACAAAACCCATATACATTAATACCTTTAAAAGTATATATACTAAGAGGTAAGGCAAAAGTATTAATCGGTCTTTGTAGAGGTAAAAAGCTATATGATAAAAGAGCTAGTGAAAAAGAAAAAGCACTAAAGAGAAAAATAAAGGAAAATTACTAAAAATGGTAATTTTTTTTAAAAATAAAACTAGAAAAATTAAACAAAATGTAGTATAATCTTTCGTGCATGGGGATGCATATGGTATCGACGGAGATATTTAGGCATAGACTGCAGGTAGTGGGCACACTTTAAAATGCAGTTTAAACATAAACGCAAAAGAAAAAAATAATACATCTTTTGGTAATGCTTTAGCATTTGCCTAAACTTAAATTTAAGATGGCCAAACTTTAACTTTCTTGCGTGTTAAAGATGCGGTTCATAAGAGCAAGATATATTATAAGTATTCTTATGGCTTATAATGAACTTTAAATAAGATTAGGTAGGTTTAGGAAGTTGGCTCTCCATAAAACTTACTGAAAGATAAACCAACTAAACCTGTAGAGGTTTATGTACTATTATCTTCGGACAGGGGTTCGACTCCCCTCATCTCCACCATTTTAAAAACAAACAACGCAAATACGTTGTTTTTCTTATATATATTTAATTTAAACACACTTCCAAACACATTTTAACAAGAAGCAACATTTATTTTTAAAGACAGAACGATGTAAAAAAATATAAAATAGCAATTGATTTTTAAAATATATTATGGGTGCGAGAAAAATTAAGTTATTCGTTTTTGCATATAATATTGCTATTAATATGGTTTAAAAAAGAAACTTGAGAGCAAACTCTAGTTTTATTTTGATACTTAAACTATAAAGTTTGGGTGTTTAATGTAACTGAGGTAAAAATTAAAGAACTCCGACATATGAAAAATTAAAAGGAAACTTAAATGGTCTTTGTTCAAGAAGAATAAGTTATCAGCATAGATTAGTGTATGAAATAGATGAAATTAAAAGGAGATATTTATTTTAAGAATGTGGAAAATTATAATATCATTAAAAACGTTTGTCAAAACTGATATTTTTTAATTTTAAAAAACATTTACTTTATAATATCTTGTAAAAAAATAGATTTAAAATTATAATAAAAATAGAAAGAGGTAGTAGTATGAAAATATATTTATGTAAAAAATGTGGAAATATAGTTTTAAAACTAGAAGACAAAACAGAAGCTTTAAGCTGTTGTGGAGAAAAAATGGAGTTATTAACACCTAATACAGTAGAAGCAGCTGTTGAAAAACATTTGCCAGTATATGAAATAATGGAAAATATCATTAATATTAAAGTAGGTGAAGTAGAACATCCAATGACTTTAGAACATTATATTTCATTTATAATTTTAGCAAATGACGAAGAATACATTATTAAAAGATTATCACCTAATCAAAAACCAGAAGTAAGTTTTTCATATAATGAAAAATACAATAAAATTTATTCTTATTGTAATTTACATGGGCTTTGGTTAACTGAAATTAATTAAGATATAAATTTAATGAATGTGAAAAGCTTTATAAAAAAATGTTAATAAAGTAAAAATTATTCACAAAAAAATGGCAAATAAAAAATAAAGAAGTGATATAATGAAAAAAAATAGTTCTAAAAGTTTATACACTAAAAGTTTAAATTTAAAAATCCCTACTATGAAAGAACAATACAAACTTTGGGAAATATTAATTATTGAAGAAATAAATAGATATTATATGCCAACTCCAAATAAAATATTTGAAAAACATTCTCTTTTGAAAGATAATATTGAAGATTTGAAAAAAGCAAGAAAAATATTTTTAGAGCAGCTATCTGATTGGAGTAGACAAAAACCTTTTTATGAAAAGAAAATAAAAGAAATTACTTTACAAGAAGATGCTCAAAAATTTACTTGGAGTATTTTCCTTAAAGATTCAGATATTGTTATTGGGCAAATAACATGTCAACCTAAAGATAATGAAGCAGAGGATATAAGAGATATCGGCTGGTATATTGACCCAGAATATCAAGGAAATGGCTATATTACTGAAGCTGCAGATGCAGTTTTAAATTTTATGTTTAATGAAGTAGAAATAACTGCGATTAAAACAAGCGCTGCATTTATTAATCCAGCTTCATGGAAAGTAATGGAAAAAATGGGATTTAAATTTGTAGGAGTTGAAAAGTCAACATATTTTAATGATGATGAGATTTTAACATTAAAAGAATATTATGGAAATAAAGAACTATTTTTAAATCGCACTATTAGAAATTAAGAAAAAAGAGATATCTACTTTTAGAAAGGAAAAAACAATGAAAACAATATATTTTATGAGACATTCTGAGGTATTAAAGTACGAAAACATTAATAACAAAGATTCTTTACAATTACAAAATGAAAAATGGCCTCTTACTATAAATGGGGAATTATTAGCTTTAGAAAAAAGTAAAAATCCAGAACTTCAAAATTTTGATGTAGTTATTTCGTCTAATTATGTAAGAGCTATATCTACAGCAAAATACTTTGCAAAAGATAAAATATTAATTGATGAAGGTTTTGGAGAAAGAAAGTTTGGCATTGATTCATGGGAAGAATTACCAGAACGTTTTGCTCTTAAACAGTTTGAAAATTTTGATTATAAACTTGATAATGGGGAATCGTTAAATGAAGTAATTAAAAGAGAATATACTTCCCTCATTAATATTCTTGATAAATATAGTGATAAGAAAGTTTTAATCGTAGGACACTCTACTGCTTTTACTAGCTTATTTACAAAATGGTGTGAAATAAATTCTGACAGTTATAAATTTAAAGGAAGAAAGTTTTTTGATAATAAATGGAATTATTTAGAAACTTTTAAATTAGTTTTTAATGAAGAAAATAACTTAACTAACATCATAAACTTAAAATAATTCAAGCATTATGCTTGTTTTTTTCTTATTTTAAAGACAAAAACTAAATATTGTTGTATAATTTATTTAACTTTTAGAATAAAGGTTGGTGAAATTATGATTTTTAAGAAAAATGAGATTAAAAAAGCATTAGAATTTTATAATATAAATGATAAAGAATATTTAAAAAAATGTTTACTTTGTATTGATTATTTAGAGGAAAATAAAACATTTTTAAATACAGCTTTTGATATTTATAAAACTTTATATTCAAATAAATTAGAAAGTGTAAGAAAAATATGGAAAAAGAAAAAAACAGAAGATTTATTTAAATGTAAGATAAATAACTATATTACAAATGTTTTAATATTATGTGGTTATAAAAAACATAAAAATAGTATTAAAAAATATAGATTTGATGAAAATCTTGAGGACACAATAAAAAGAAGAGTAAGAGAATGTTTATTAAGTGGTGCCTCTTCTGGTATGAGTCTTTCAAAGATGTTGTGGGCTGCTAGAATAATAAAAGGTAAGATACTTGAAGTAGGAAGACTTCAATATGAATTAGTAGAATATAATCCTTTAAATATTACGCAAAGAAAAAGATGTATTAAAATTCATATTCCAAGTGGAAGTAAATTACATAAAGAATTGGTTCTAAAATCATTAAAGGAAGCAAAAAAACAAATTAAAAAATATTATAAATTAAAAAATATAGAGATGTTTTGTGATTCTTGGTTGCTTAGTAAAGAATTAGCCACAGCTTTACCGAACTCTAATATTGCTTATTTTGCCTCTTTATTTGATCTATTAATTGAAGAAGATGCAAAAGAAGATTTATTACATTATGTATTTAAACTAGAAAAAATAGAAGATTTAAATCTATTAAGTGAAGAAACAACTTTAGAAAAAGTAATTAAACAGATGTGGATAAATAATATAGTTATTCACAAAAGTATTGGAATTCTAAAAGAAAAAGTAATATAATATTATTGTCTTTGTTAAGAAAGTTGGTGATAAAATGTATTGTAACAAATGTGGAACATACAATGAAGAAGACTCGGTCTACTGCAGAAAATGTGGTAGTGTTATTAACGAAGATTTATTAGAAGAAGAGGAAGAAGAAAAAGAAAAGGTTAAAAAGGATAAAAAAGGGAAAAACAAAACAAAGACAAAAGTAAAAAAACAAAAGGCAAAAAAACCTAAAAAGCAAAAAGTCAAACAAAAAAAGGTAGTTCAAAAAGTAGGAGAAAAAGGTATGACTGCTTTTCAAAAATTTATAATGTTTGTACTTTTCTTACTTATTATAGGATTAATTGGAGTACTTGCTTTTATAGGATATAAATATTATCAAAATATGGATAGGGTAGAAGTTCCTAATTTAGTAGGAAACACTTTAGAAGAAGCAGAAGCTATAACTGAAGAATTTGATTTAGAACTAGTAGTAAAGGAAGTTAAAACCGAAGATGAGGCCGAAGATAATATAGTTTTAGAACAAAATAAAAAAGCATCTTCAAAGGTTTTAAAAGGTTCAAAAATCAAAGTAAAAGTTGGAGTATATGAAGAAAAAATAGAAATTAAAGATTATGTTGGAAAAGAAATAGAAAGTGTTAAAAGTGAACTTGATTCATTAGGAATAAAGTATAAAATAAAAGAAGAATATAGCACAGAATATGATAATGGTATTATTATTTCACAAAATATAAAGTCTGGTTCAAAACTTGAAAAAGGCGATGAAATAATTTTAACTGTATGTAAAAAGGAAGAAAAAGAAGAAGTTAGTAGTGAAGAAGAAATTTCTAGTGAAGAAGATGACATTGTAAGTGAGGCTAATTAATAGCCTTTTTCTTTTTATAAAAAAAAGACAGTCTATGGTGCGACTGTCTCGCCTGGATTTTGCCCTTCACCTTCACCAGATGGTGGAGTTACCTCTCCTCCTGGGTCAACAGGTGGATTAGGATTTGTTGGTTCTTCTTCAACAGGCTTTTCTTCAACAATTTCCTCTTCTTTAGGTTTAGTTGCTTCTTCTTGTTTCTTTTTAGGCGTTTCTTCTTTTACGTTTGCGTTTGGTGTGTAAGAACTATAAGGGTTAGTTCCCTTAATATAACAATGTTGTGCTCCACCAATGTATTTAATAATAACATCTTCTGGCTTTTTAAATACAGAATTTGTTTTCATAATTTTATTTACTATTTCTGATTGGATAAGAACTCTTTCAACATTTGAATGTGACATAGTTATATAGCTATCTGCACTTAATTTATCATATCCATACCATATAGCGATTGTATAATCAGGGCTATATGTAACTGTCCAAGAGTCTTGTATTACATCCCCAGATATTCCAAGAGCATCTGTTAATTCCTCATCATATGAACTTGTACCTGTTTTTGTTGCAATTTCTGTTCCATCAACATGTACACTTGAACTTGTTACGTTTTGAAGAATAAATGAAATCATATAAGCAGTTTCTTCACTCATTGCTTTTGTCTTTTTGTATTCTGGTTTATATTCCTTACCTGTATTAAAGTAAACAATTTTTGTATATGAGTGAGGTGTTGTGTAATATCCCTCATTACCAAATGCCGCATATGCACCAGCAAGTTGTACTGGATTTACTCCGTTAAATGCACCAATTGAATGCCATTCACCAATAGAACCATCACTATTAACTTCAGGTTTAATACCAAGTCCTTCTACAAATGTTCTTATTTTTTTATTATCTAATTCTTGAAAAGCTTGTAAAGCACATGTGTTTCTAGATTGTGAAAGACAATCTTTTAATGTCATATAACCTTTGTACTGATTATCCCAGTTTTTAATAACTGGACCGTTTGTATATGAAGTTGGTTTATCATAAAAAGTTTTAAATGTTGACCAATGTTCATATTCAATTCCAGGTGCGTAATCAAAAAGTGGTTTAGCAGTACTTCCAGGGTGTCTGTTTATTTGAGTAGCATAGTTAAATGACATTTCTTTATTTTTATATCTTCCAGCTCCTACTGCAAGGATTTCACCAGTTTTGTTATCAACTACCCCAATACCAGCTTCTACCTTACTATCTTTAAATTCATGTGTAGCATAGAAATTATTTATTACATCTTGTTTTTTAGTATCAAGTGTTGTATAAATTGCCATTGGAACTTCATATGGATTATTGCCAGTCGTATCTATTACTTCTTGAACAACTGTATCAACAAATCCTTGATATTTAGTAGTAGATTTTTTACTACCATCATTTAAAATATCTGCGACTTTTATCTCTTTTGCTATTTCATATTCATTTTCTGTTATGTATCCATGTCTTAACATTAGTGATAAAACTTGATTTTTTCTTTTTTCTATTTCATCTGGATATTGATAAGGGTCATATGCACTAGGTGATTGGAAAAGTCCTGCTAGAGTTGCAGCTTCTACTAAAGATAAATCACTAACATTTTTATTGAAGTAAGTCTTACTAGCTTGTTGTACACCGTAAGAACTTCCTCCCATATATGGAGAGTTTACATAAAACTCTAATAACTCTTCTTTGGTATATTCACGTTCAATATGAAATACAGATAAATAAACATCAGTAAGTTTTCTAATAATTCCTTTTATTCCAGTTGACTCTACAGAAGTATATGAGTTTTTACTAAGTTGCATTGTAATTGTAGATGCTCCACCTGCATCATCTCCGGTAAGAAAAGCAAATGTTGCTTTTAGAAATCTTGGAATATCAACCCCATTATGTTGAAAGAACTTTGAGTCCTCAGTTGCAATAATCGCATCAATTAAAACCTCAGGAAGTTCATCATATGTTACTTTTTGTCTTTTTTCATTTCCAAGTACCGTAATTAAATTATTATTTCTGTCATAAACTAAAGTTCCATTATTTCTTTGTAAATTATCTGGATTAAACTCAGGTGACTCATGGATTATATATGCAGTACACCCAAGTAAGAATAACATAAATAAGAAAAATATAGTTAGGAAAAGTTTTAATATAAATTTAAGAATAGGGTGTCTTTTTTCTTTATTAGTATTAGGAGACTTTTTATTATTTTTTTTGCTTGTTTTTCTTTGGTCTTTTATTTTTTTCTTTTCATTATTTTTAAATTCTTTGTATTCGTTTCTTCTTTGTTTATTTTCATTTCTTATTTTTCTTTTTTCTTCATTTATTTCTTTTTTATCTAAATTTTTTAATTTTCTTTTTTGGTTTGAATCTTTTAACTTATGTGATAAATTATTTTTTGTTTTAGATAAACCGTTTTTAACCTTTTTAGTTGCACCCTTTGTTTTTAAAGCAACTTTTTTTATTTCAGGTTTTAGTTTAATTATTTTTTCTTCAAGTTTATCTTTTAAATTTTTATCATTAAATTTAAGTATTTCAATTTTATCCTTTTTAAATATATTCTTTTTCATTGGCAATCGTCCTAACTAATTAATTCTTAAATATTAATACTATATACTATATTATAATTTTTTCATATATAATGTCAAACATTTAGTAAAATAATTTATAAAAAATTAGTAAATTGTACAAAAAATTGGTAAAATAAAAATAGGAGGATAAATGATGAATGAAAAGTTAGAAGTTTATGCAAGACTTTTATTAGAAAAATGCTTAAATATAGAAAAAGGAGAACCACTTTTAATCTCTGGGCCTATAGAAGCATATGATTTTATTCGCATTTTATCAAAGAAAGCTTATCAAATAGGAGTTGTAGATGTTTATTTTGACTTTTATGATGATGAAATTAAACATAATGCTTTAAAAACACTTAGTTTTGAAGAACTTAAAAACTCTTTGATTTTTAACAAAGAAATATATAGTGTTTATGCTAAAAAAAATGCAGCTTTTCTTCAGTTATCTAGTGTTACTCCAGGACTAATGGATGATATTGATAGCAAAATATTATCTGATACTTTTCTTTTTACATTAAATACACAAAAAACATATAGAGAAAAACAAATGAATGATGAAGTCTCTTGGTTAATAGCTCCAGTTCCAACTGAGGCTTGGGCAAAATATTTGTTTCCAAAGGAAATAAATCCAGTTTCAAAGTTATGGGATGAGTTTTTAGATATGTGTTTAATAAAAGATAATTCTTTAAAAGAAATAGAAGAAAAAATTGATAGATTAGATAGTGTAGCCAAAAAATTAAATGAACTTCAACTAAAAAACTTATATTATAAAAATTCTTTAGGAACTAACTTAAAAATAGAATTACATAAAAACGCTTTATGGCATAGTGCAAGAACGACTTTAAAAAATGGTAAAAAAGTAATATGCAACATTCCTAGTGAAGAAGTTTATACGGTTCCAATTAAAACAAAAACAGAGGGAGTTGTTTATTCTTCTAAACCATTAATATATAATGGTAAAAAAATTGATAAATTTCATATTGAATTTAAAAATGGCAAAGTATCTTCTTATAATGCTTTAGTTGGTAATCAAATATTAGGTGAATTAATAAATTCTGATGAGGGAGCAAAAATGTTAGGAGAAGTTGCTTTAGTCGAATATAATTCACCAATTTCTAATAAAAATAAGATTTATTATAATACTCTTTTAGATGAAAATGCATCTTGTCATATTGCTTTAGGAGAAGGGTATAGCTCGTGTATGAATATTACTAATAATGAATATGATTATGGTATAAATTCATCTGTTATACATGTTGATTTTATGATTGGAACTAAGGATTTGGATATTAAAGGTATAAATTACAAAGGAGAAGAATATCAAATTTTTAAAGATGGAAATTTTGATATAAAAAAAATAAGTGATTAGAGGTGAATAATTATGAAAAGAAAAGGTAAGGGGAAAAAGGTTTTAAAAGTATTTTTGATATTGATTTTGCTTGCACTTGTTACGCTCTTTCTTTTATATTATTTTGGTATAATTGGAAAAGATGAAAAAATAGTAAAGGAAGAAGAAAAGCTTAAAATTTTAGATTTAGATTCTAAGACTAGACCATATGCAGTAATGATAGATAATGTTGGAGATGCTAAGCCACAAAGCGGATTAAATAAAGCGTATTTAACATATGAAATAGTGGTAGAGGGTGGACTTACTAGATTAATGGCTGTCTTTAAAGATGTAGATGTAAGTGAAATTGGACCAGTAAGAAGTGCTAGACATTATTTTGTAGATTATGCTTTAGAAAATGATGCAATATTTGTTCATCATGGTAGAAGCCCTCAAGCATTAGAAGAAATTAATGAATATGATGTTGATGATTTAGAGGGACTTTATAATCCAGCAGATATGTTTTGGAGAGATAATACTAGATATGCACCACATAATTCATATACAAGCACTGATGGAATTAAAAAAGGTATAAAAGAAAAAGCTTATGAGACTGAAAGTGATGATTGGTTATTATTAAATTATAGTGTAAAACCAATTAACTTAAGTAAAAAAGAAGGAGCTTTAAAAGCGGACACTGTTTATATTAAGTTTTCTAATAGTAGTTCTACTACAATGGAATATGATAAAGAAAATAAAGTCTATAAAAGATATGAAAACTCTTCTTTACATGTTGATAGAAATGGAGAGGCTTACACAACTAAAAATATAATAATTGTTTGTGGAGTTAGAAATTACACAATTGACTCTTCTACCAGCAGACAAGAAATAGAAAATATTGGAAATGGAGAAGGATATTTCATAACTAACGGATATGCAGTTCCAATAACTTGGGAAAAAACAAGCACTAGTAGTAAAACAGTATATAAATATAAAAATGGTAAAGAAATAAAAGTTAATGATGGAAATACTTATATTGAGATACAGCCAGAAAATCAAGATTTAAAAATTGAAGGTAATGAAGAAGAAAGTTCTAGTAGTACAAATTAATCATATAGTTTAATAAAGAACTTGAAAAAACTAATATAAAATGTTAATATATACTAAGAATAAGGAGGAACTTTTAATGGAAAGTATTTTAAATTTTTTGGCTAATAATTACTTATGGTTTTTAATTGCTGCGGTAGTGCTTGCAATTTTACTAATAATCTTTATAGTTGATACTAAAAGAAAAGAAAAGAAAGAAACTGAGATAACAGAAGAAAATAATGTGGGTACAGAAACAGAAGTAGAAGAGTTAGATTTAACAACTCCTCCTACTACAGATAATATTGAAGTACCTACAGAAGAAAAACCTGTTTCTACAGAGCCTAATCTTGAAAATGTAGATTTAACACAACCTAATTTAAATGAAGCACCAGCTTCAGCTTTAGCTTCAGATTCAACTTCAACATCAGTAGGTAATGAAAATGAGGCTATAACTTCAAATGAATTAAATAATAATGTGCAAGAAGCAAGTAATACAGTAAATGTAGAAAACAATGCATTTACTACACCAGTTAATGAAGAAAGCGTTAATACTGAAACTCCAGCTGCACCTAATTTTGAACAACCTGCTTCTAGTAATTTTGAACCAACAGGAATAAATAATGAAGTTAAAGTTGAAACTGCCCCTAATGTTAAAGAGGACGTTGCTTCTAATACTATTAATACAACTGTTAATAGTGGTGTTGATAAAGTAGCTCCTCAAATGCCAACTGAAACTGAAGTTAATGTTGGAACTGATGTTAATAATTTTGATTTTAATGCTTCAAATAATACTAGTGATATTAATAATACTGAACAAAAATAATGTAAAAATCATAAAATTTTATAAAAAGATATGGAATATATATCTTTTTTTTGTTATACTTTTAAAGTAGTAGGAGGAAGCATATGACTATACAAACGATAATAACTAGCATTTTAGACATTTCCATAGTTTGGTTAATGTTTTATTATATAATGAAAAGTTTAAGAAATAATGTAAAAATGGTTCTTATATTTAAAGGAATTATTTTTATACTTATTATTAAAATTTTAAGTGATTTGTTACATTTAAATACAGTGGGAGTACTACTTGAGTATGTTATAGTTTGGGGACCACTAGCACTTATAATTATATTCCAACCAGAAATAAGAAGTGTTCTTGAAAATTTAGGTAGAACTCAACTTCTTGGTAGGCATAAAGTTCTTTCAGTTGATGAAAGAGAAAAAGTGGTTTATGAAATTATGCAAGCAGTGGAGTACTTGAAAAAACAAAGGATTGGCGCCTTAATTGTAATAGAAAGAGATTATGGATTAGGTCAATTTATTGAACCTGCGACTAAATTATACGCAGATATTAGTAGTGAATTATTAATTTCAATATTCTTCCCTAACAATCCGCTTCACGATGGTGGGGCAATTATTCAAGGAGATAGAATAACTTGTGCTGGCAGTGTTTTTCCAACAAGTATGAACCCTAATGTACCTAAAAAACTTGGTACTAGACATAGAGCGGCACTAGGTTTGTCAGAAATTAGTGATGCAATATGCGTGGTGGTAAGTGAAGAAACTGGTAAAGTTAGTATAGCAGTAGATAGTGAACTCCACTATAATTTATCATTAGATGATTGTAGAATGATGCTTATAGATGAATTAAAACCAAAAACAGAAATATTCTATGATTCTGATGATGTAGAAGAAAGTGATGGTGATACTGATGAAAAAAATAATTAAAGGTATTGCCAATATGTTTAAAGCTATAGGTAGAGGAATATATAAAGTAATTGACACAATTATAATAATGCCAATAAGTAGATTAGCTTATTTTATAATAGATAAAGTTGGGGGAAATAATTCTTCAATAGAAAAAGTATTATCAAAACCAACAGCTCTTTTACTTATTTCTGGTATACTTGCATTTGGAGTTTTTATCTATATTGACCAAAAAAATGTAAGATTAGTCGAAACCGAAGCATTAGTATTAACTAATCAAAGTGTTGAAACAATTTATAATGAAGAAGCTTACGTAGTAGAAGGAATTCCAAAAGACGTAGATATCACACTTATGGGAAGAAAAAGTGATTTATATCTAGCTAAACAATTAGGAGAACATACATTAACATTAGATTTATCTGGTTTAGGAGTTGGAACTCACAAAGTAGAACTAAAATATAATAACCCAATACAAACCCTTGATTATAAACTAGATCCATCAACTGTTACTGTAGTAATATCACCAAAAGTAAGTGAAGTAAGAGCACTTACAACAGATGTTGTTAATGCAGACAAATTAGAAGAAAAACTAATAGTAAGTGATGTTGAATTAGACAGAGATGAAGTAATAATTAAAAGTTCTAAAGAAAAACTAAGTAAAGTATCTTCAGTAAAAGCACTTGTAGATGTTAATTCATTAAATGCTGAAGAAGCTGGAACTTATACACAAGATAATGTTAAACTTGTTGCTTACGATGAAAATGGTACAGAACTTAATAATATTGAAATAGTACCAAAAGAAGTAAGTGCAACTGTGGTAATAACTTCTCCAAGTAAAGAAGTACCAATTAGAGTAATCCCAGAGGGAGAAGTAAAATCTGGTAGTGCGATAAGGTCTATTGAAACTAGTGTTTCTAGAGTTACAATCTATGGTGAAGAAAGTGCACTTAGTGAAATAGATTATATACCAGTAGAAATAGATGTTGATAATTTAGGCGAAAATAAAACATTTAAAACAACTATTAAAAAGCCTGCTGGTGTAAGAAGTATAAGTGAAAATACTATAACTATTAAAGTTACAATAGAAAGTCAAACATCTAAGGACTTTAAGGGAATACAAGTTGAAATGGAAAACTTAGATTCTAGATATGTTGCTCTTGCGGCAAGTGAAGCTGATACAAAAGTAGATGTATTAGTAAGAGGTGTATCAACTGTAATTGATGAAATAGATGCAACAGACATTAAAGCATATGTTGATTTGACTGGTTATGGTGTAGGAACTCATAATGTTCCAGTTAAAGTAACAGGTTCAGACTTAAAACTTTCATATTCATCTAAGACAAGGTCTATAACTGTTATTATAAGAGAAAAATAAGATTGCGTTTTGCAATCTTTTTACTTTATTATTAATAATTAATAATTAATAACTTATTTTCTTCTATCATCATCTGGATGAAATGGAGTAACTAATAATCCAATGTTTATAATACCAGCTAAAGCTACTAAAGTATAAATAACATTTGGAAACATGCTGTTTTCTCCACCGAATAAACTTTCTACTAAGTTGAAGTCAAATAGTCCAACTAGTCCCCAGTTTAAAGCACCAATTATTGTAAATGCTAAACATATCTTTTGTAATGTATCCATAAGTTCCTCCTTATTACTATTATTTTAATCAGAAAAAACTATATTATTCATGAATAATTACCAGTTTTAACCATATTATTTATTAAAAAGGGGGAAAAATGAAAAAGTATTTATTATTGTTTTTGATAGGTAGTATCATTATTTTAACAGGATGTGGTAAGTATGATGTTAATGATGCTATGAAAGATTTTTCTAAAATGGTTGATGAGACTAATAATTATAGTTTAAAAGGTAAACTTGAAATATTAAACGAAGAAGACACATTTAAATATGATGTGGATGTTGCATATAAAGAGGGAGATTATTATAAGGTAAATTTAAAAAACAATTCAAATAATCATGAACAAACAATTTTGAAAAATGACGAAGGGGTATATGTTATTACACCTTCACTTAATAAGAGTTTTAAGTTCCAAAGTGAATGGCCAAATAATTCTTCTCAAGCATATATTTTATCTACATTACTTCATGATTTAGAAAATGATAAAGAAAAAACATTTGTAGAAAAAGGTGATGAGTACATATTTACTACATCTGTTAATTATCCTAACAATAGGTCACTTGTTAAAGAAAAAATAATTTTAGATAAGAAAATGAATTTAAAAAGTGTTGAAGTCTTTGATAGCGATAATACTTCTATAATTAGTTTTAAAGTTTCTACTTTTGATAAAAATACTAATTTTAAAAAATCTTATTTTGCACTTGAAAATAATGTAAAAAGCGAAATAAAAGAAGATAATGCATCAAGTGAGGCAAATAACGACGAAACTACAGAAGAAAATAATACAAATGAAAGTAAAAATGAAGAGAATAATGAAGCGAGTAGTTTAATAGATGAGGTAATTTATCCAATGTATTTACCAGATAATACAAAGTTTGAAAGTGAAGAAAAAGTAAGTACTGAGGGTAGCGAAAGAGTAATATTAAATTTTGAGGGAGATAAACCATTTACTTTAATTCAAGAAGCCAATGTTGCAAGTGATGAGTTTGAAGTAATCCCAGTATATGGAGAGTTAACGTTTTTAGATTCTAGTTTTGGAGTGCTTACTAGTACATCACTTAATTGGACTGATAATAATAAAGAATATTATTTGGTTGGAGAAAACTTAAGTGAGGAAGAAATGGTTGAGATAGCCTCTTCTACTAATGCAGTTTCAATAAATAAATAATTTATAAATATAAAAAAGTATGTTATAATCTTGCTTAGGTGGTTATAATGTCAAACAAAAGAAAAAGTGTTATTAAAAATGATTTAAAAGGGGAAGCAAAAACTTTTATAATAATAGTAATAGTAGTGTTAGTAATAATAGTTTTATTATATTTTCTAACTTCATATTTATCAAAAAATGGTAATTTTGGTGGAGAGTATGTTACAACACCAACACCGGAAGCTGTAATGACTTACGAAGATGCAACCGTGGGCACTTCTTTAAATAGAGTAGAAGATGAATATTATGTTGTTTTTGAAGATTTTGGAGACGAGAACAAATCTTTTATCTCTTCACTTATTGCAAATTATACTAATAGTGAAAAACACTTACCTATTTATAAAGTAGATATGACTTTAGATGTAAATAAAAAATTTAAAAGTGATGTTTCTAATAAAAATGCTAGTAGTGTTAATGAATTAAAAATTAAAACACCAACATTATTACTTATTAAGGATAAAAAAATAGAAAAATATATTGAAGGAAGTAGTAATATTAAAAGTGAATTAAAGGTTGATTAAAATAATTCACTTTTTTATTTTGTTCGTTCTTTAATTTTTATAAAATTTATGATATATTTAATTATAATGTGAGGTGCACAATGAAAGATAAAGAAAATAAAAAAACAAAAGGAAAAAAAGTAAATGAGAATTTAAATTCTAAGAGTATTAAAACTTCAAAAGTTAATAAGGATGATATAAAAAAAGGTAAAAAAAGCAGAAACAAAAAAACGGATAAAAAGAAGAAAGAAAATACTCCTAGTTTTAGTTTAGTAGAAGTAATTATTATTGTACTTATTACAGTTGTTGTGGTAAGTGTAAGTAGTGGATTTCTAATTTATAATAATTATGAAAACTTAGCTTTTAATAAAGAGAATGAAAATAATAAATATATAAATGAAATAAAAGAAAGTTTTGATAGAATAACTGAGGATTATTTAGAGAAAATAAATAAGCAAGAATTAACAGATGCGGCAATTGAGGGGATGTTTAATTATTTAGGTGATCCATATTCAAGTTATTTAGATGAAGAAACCGCAGAGGAATTAAATGAAAAACTTGAGGGTGAATATGAGGGAATAGGAATAGAGATAACAGATGGTAGTGAAGGTATTATAGTTGTAAGGGTTTTTGATGGCCCAGCTAAAAAAGGTGGCATTAAATCCTCAGATGTAATAACAAAAATTGATAAGGTGTCTTTAAGTGACAAAGATGCAAGTTACCTATCAAATTATATAAAATATAAAGCTGGAAATGAGATAACACTTACTGTGTTAAGAGATAAAAAAGAGTTAAAGTTTAAAATTAAAAAAGGTGAAATAAATTATCCTACTATTGTAAGTGAAAAATATGATAATACAGGTTATATTTATATTGAGGCGTTTTCTAAGGAAACAGATAAAGAGTTTAACAATGCTGTTAAAGAATTAGAAAAGAAAGGTATAAAGAGCCTTGTATTAGATTTAAGAGGAAATACTGGAGGATATTTAAATGTTGCATATAACATCGCAGAAGAGTTTTTACCTAAAGGAAAAGTTGTGTATCAATTAGAAGAAAAGGGTAAGAAAACAAAATATAAAACAACAAAAGCCAACAAAAAAGATTATGATGTTGTTGTTTTAATAGATGGTAGAACAGCTTCGGCTAGTGAAGTTTTAGCTTTAGCTTTAAAAGAAAATTATAAAGCAACATTAGTAGGTCAAAGGTCGTATGGAAAAGGAAGCGTTCAACAAACTAGTAAACTTGATAATGGTTCGATGGTAAAATATACAACTGCTAAGTGGTTAAGTCCAAGTGGTGAGTCTATAGATAATATAGGTATAACACCAGATATAAATATAGTTTATTCACCAGGTGAAGATGGCTCTTTAGATAATCAATTAGAAAAAGCTTTGGAACTTCTTAAATAAGCTCTGAAGCTTTTTTGAATTATTTATTAAAATATAGTATAATCTTTTTTAAGAGGTTTGCTATGAAAAATAAAAAAACGAAAGAAAGAATAATTATTCATTGTTATAAACATAATGGTCAATTACATAAAACTTGGCAAGATGCAGTTTTGCTTGAGAAGACAAACGAAAGAATAGTTTTAGGGAATTGTAATGCACTTGTTACTAAAGTAGATGGTAGAACATGGCATACTAAAGAACCGGCAATTATGTTTTTTTATCCTAATAAGTGGTTTAATATAATTGCTCAACTTAAAAAGAATGGTTTGTTTTATTATTGTAATATAGCTAGTCCATATATATTAGAGGATAATATTATAAAATATATTGATTATGATTTAGATTTAAGAGTTTTTCCTGATGGTAGTTTTAGAGTCTTAGATAGAAATGAATATAATTATCATAAAAAAATTATGCATTATCCAAGAGAGATTGATATGATAATTAAGTATTCTTTAACGGAGTTAATTAATAATAAGAAGAAAAATGTATCTCCTTTTAATAAAGAAACAATTAATTATTATTATAATATTTATAAAAATTTAATTAATAAGTAATAAAATAAAAGTTAGTACATATACTGTTTATGTAAAGAGGATTTTTTTAAACAAATTTTTAAAAATTGAGTGTATAATTTATGTAAAAATGCCTTTTTATACCGTAAAAAAATAAAATGTCGAAATTTTGTAAAAAAAATCAAAAAAATCATTGACAATTATTTTTGAACGTGTTATATTTAAAAAGCAACTGAGAAAAACTAAGAGATTATGTTCTTTGAAAACTGAGTAAAATGTGAGTTTCATAGTCAGGAAATATAATGAAATCAATTCTTTAACAAAAAGAATTTTTAATTTTTTTTGAGAGTTTGATCCTGGCTCAGGATGAACGCTGGCGGCATGCCTAAGACATGCAAGTCGTACGCAGTGCCCCACTGAAATTTGATTGAAGCATGAGAGCTTGCTCGATTGTGGATTGAAGATGGACGTGGATTCTGCACTGAGTGGCGGACGGGTGAGTAACACGTGGATTATCTACCTTCAAGTTGGGGATAACAATTGGAAACGATTGCTAATACCGAATGTGATAGTAATATTAAAGGAGCCCTTAAAGCTTCGCTTGAAGATGAGTCTGCGTCGTATTAGCTTGTTGGTGGGGTAATGGCCTACCAAGGCAACGATGCGTAGCCGAACTGAGAGGTTGATCGGCCACACTGGGACTGAGACACGGCCCAGACTCCTACGGGAGACAGCAGTTAGGAATATTCGTCAATGGGGGAAACCCTGAACGAGCAATGCCGCGTGAGCGATGAAGGCCCTATGGGTTGTAAAGCTCTTTTATTTGGGAAGAACAGCAGAAGTAGGAAATGCCTTCTGTTTGACGGTACCTTTTGAATAAGCTCCGGCTAACTACGTGCCAGCAGCCGCGGTAATACGTAGGGAGCAAGCGTTATCCGGATTCATTGGGCGTAAAGAGTTCGTAGGCGGTTTGTTAAGTCTAAGATTAAAGCCCGAGGCTTAACCTCGGTTCGTTTTAGATACTGGCAGACTTGAGTATGGTAGAGGCAAATGGAATTCCTAGTGTAGCGGTGAAATGCGTAGATATTAGGAGGAACACCAGTGGCGAAGGCGGTTTGCTGGGCCATTACTGACGCTGAGGAACGAAAGCGTGGGGAGCAAATAGGATTAGATACCCTAGTAGTCCACGCCGTAAACGATGAGTACTAAGTGTTGGAATCTCCAGTGCTGAAGCTAACGTATTAAGTACTCCGCCTGAGTAGTACGGTCGCAAGGCTGAAACTCAAAGGAATTGACGGGCACCCGCACAAGCGGTGGAGCATGCTGTTTAATTCGAAGATACGCGAAGAACCTTACCTAGACTTGACATCCCTGGCAAAGCTCTGGAAACAGTGTGGAGGTTATCCGGGTGACAGGTGGTGCATGGTTGTCGTCAGCTCGTGTCGTGAGATGTTCGGTTAAGTCCGCTAACGAGCGCAACCCTTGTCTTTAGTTACTAACATTTAGTTGAGAACTCTAAAGAGACTGTCGGTAACAAACCGAAGGAAGGTGGGGATGACGTCAAATCATCATGCCCCTTATGTCTAGGGCTACAGGCGTGCTACAATGGCTGGTACAACGAGTCGCAATACCGTGAGGTGGAGCTAATCTCTAAAAGCCAGTCTCAGTTCGGATTGAAGTCTGCAACTCGACTTCATGAAGTTGAAATCGCTAGTAATCCCGAATCAGCATGTCGGGGTGAATACGTTCTCGGGTGTTGTACACACCGCCCGTCACGGCATGGGAGTCGGTAATATCCGAAGTCGGTAGCCTAACCCTTTTGGGAGGGGGCCGCCTAAGATAGGATCGGCGACTGGGCTGAAGTCGTAACAAGGTATCCTTACCGGAAGGTGAGGATGGATCACCTCCTTTCTATGGAGTAAGCGAAATAGAAAAAGCACATTTTCCCAGTTTTGGTGTTGAAATTAAAACTGGAAGTAGAGTACTATGAATAGCATTTTACTTAGTTTTGAGAGAACATTCTCTCAAAATTTATATTTTGTACTTATGTACATATATAATAATTGTTCTTTGAAAACTTGATAATGTGATGTAATATCTTTGATATTACGAGTCAATTTTTTGGTAATCTAATTTTTTAGATACTAAGAATCGAACTCATCAAATTAGGATAGGTGTAAGTTAAATTAATAAGGGCGCATGGTGGATGCCTTGGCATTAGAAGCCGATGAAGGACGTGACAAACTACGATATGCCTCGGGGAGCTGTAAGTACGCTTTGATCCGGGGATTTCCGAATGAGGGAACTCAGCAGTGGTAATGCACTGTTATCCTTAAGTGAATACATAGCTTAAGTGAAGGTAACCCAGTGAACTGAAACATCTTATTAACTGGAGGAAAAGAAAGAAAAATCGATTTCCTTAGTAGCGGCGAGCGAAACGGAAAGAGCCCAAACCAGTCTTTGGACTGGGGTTGTAGGACATCTTGCACGGAGTTACAAAATCACAGTATAGTAGAATAGTTTGGAAAGACTACCCATAGTGGGTGATAGGCCCGTATACGAAATACTGTGATCTCCTAGATGTATCCTGAGTAGGGCGGGGCACGTGTAACCCTGTCTGAATCTACGGGGACCATCCCGTAAGGCTAAATACTCTCTAATGACCGATAGTGAACAAGTACCGTGAGGGAAAGGTGAAAAGAACCC
>JABLTK010160570.1_pt1 | contig 64383 bp, 71 predicted proteins | sample 7160131 | NCBI WGS metagenome assembly JABLTK01 (sample SAMN14651221, study PRJNA627086) | human gut metagenome | isolation source: feces | host: Homo sapiens | reverse complement strand
TTACAATATATTGCTGTTGTACTTAAATATTTTGTGTAATTTACTAAATTTTTACTATACCAATTATCAATATAGTTTTTTATTGTACTACTATTTTCATTTGTTCTATTGTTTTCAAGTGAACCACTTGTTCCATACATATATCCTACATATAATGGATCTAGTGTTTTGTTGTCATTTAGTGCAGACATACCTATAAAACCTGTTTGAGATTCGGCAGATGTTCCAGAGTAAAGCATTCTTATACTTCCATCTTTATTTGTTCTTATTATTCTCCAGTACATTGAATCTCCTTTTTTAGCCAAGGGTATCTCTTCACAATTTGTATAAGCACTATCGGAAGTGCAATCAAGCATAGTATTAAATTCTTTAGGAAAATAACTATCTTCTCCATCAGGAGGATATCCTACAACAATAGTTTTATCTTCTTGCCATGTCCCAAACTTTACCCAGTTGTTTTTTGCATCTCCTGCAAAGTAATATACATCAGTGTTATCTTCTGTAGTTTTATATAATGTGTTTACGTTAGTTTCTGTTAATGTTGTACTAAAATCTGTTCTTGTTTTTATTGTTGGGTTATCAGCTAGTAACTTGTCATATATTTTAGGTTTTCCTGTGCTTGCTTCAATAGCTAAAGTTCCACCTAGTTTCTTCCCCATATCACTACTTTGATCTTCCTCTATACTTATATATTTAAATTCTACTTGATATGTTTGCTTACTTCCCTTTGGAATTACTACATCATATGCTAAAACTACATCTTTTGATGTTTCTGTTTTAATTACATTTAAATAGTTATCCATATTATATCCAGTATCACTTGTTATTTTATACTGAAGTGTATTTATACTTTCAAATGTATTAACTAACCCTTTTAATAAAATATTATAGTTAAAATCTTCTTTACTATTATTAGTAATTGTAAATGTTTTAACATTATTCCATCCAGGACTTATTGTTTCATTTGTTGCAATGTTTGAAGTATCAGTAAATGTTATTGAAACGTTTTTAGCTACTAAGTTTATGTCTTTCGGGTTTCCTACTATTCTTGCAGCGAAAAACGCAAGACTACAACTTATTGTTACTATTATTAATGTTGTTACTATTACTCCTAAATCTATTTTTTTCATATATACCACTTCCATCTATATTATTTACATATTCTAATAAAATTATTATAACATTTCTATGAGGTTTTTTCAACATACTTTCTCATAGAATATTTTAATATAACATACATCAAATATTTATGGTATCTTTTAATAGGAAGGTGAGAACATGAAGGATATAATAAAACCAACAAAAAAGAAAAATGAAACAGTTTATAAATCTTTATATATTAAAGAAGATTTAGTTAAAAAGCTAGAAATAATAGCAAAAGAACATGATACATCTTTTAATAATGTGGTTATAAGTTTATTAGAATATGCCTTAGATGAATTAAAAGCTGAAGAAGATTTAATCAAAGAATAAGAATTAGCGTATTTTTGCTAATTCTTATTTTATTAAACAAAAATATCAAGTGTTAATAACTTGATACTTATAAACATTTTATTTAATACAAAACACTGCATATAATGGTACAGACTTTATATTATTTTCAAATCCAAAGTTTTTAGTACTTATTCTAATTGCATATACAGGTTTGTATTTTTCAATATAATTATTTAAACTAACACTGTTAGTTCTATTTCCACTTTTAACTTCAACTGGAATAACTTCTCCTTCTAACTTAATAAGAAAATCTATTTCATACCTATTAAACTTATAAAAGAATATTTCATTTTCATTAGCTACCAACTCTTGAGCAACATAGTTTTCCGTAAGTGCTCCCTTAAACATAATATTTTTATCAAATATTATTTCTCTATAATCAATATTAGATAAACTTCTAAGTAGTCCCACATCACTTAAATATAATTTAAAAGTTTCTTCTTCTTGATAAGCACTTAATGGACTTTCTGCTTTATTAGTTAAATCACATTTAATAACCATATTACTAGTTACTAACCATTCTAAACTTGATTTAAATCTACTATATCTAGCGTTAACATCAACCAATGAAAACTTAAATACTTTATTTTCTCTAGCAAGTTCTACAGGAATAGTTCTATATGTAGCATTAATTTTAATGCTTTCATTCTTATAAGTATATTTATTCATATCCATCATATATGCTAGTACTATATCATTTTGTAAAGAAAAATCAACTTCTTGCAAATTAGAATTGTTACTTATATAGTTAGATACAACTTCAGGCATTCCACCTATTACTAAATAAATTTTATATAGTTCTAATAAATTTTCATGTAAACTATCTAATATAGGAGTATTATCATTATAATGCTCTTTTATTTCTTTTACTAATCTTTCTTTACCTAAAGCAAGTAAAAATTCTTCAAAGTCCATTGGATATAAATAATTAATTGAAACTTTACCAACAGGAAAAGAACTATTAAATCTATTAATCTTAACGCCAAGTAAACTACCTGCTACAATTATTTTGTAGTTTTTTTCACTATCACAAAAATATTTTAAACTTTCAATTAACCTTTCAGAAACCTGTACTTCATCAAAGAATATAACAGTATTTTCTACATCAATAGTTATGCCTTTAATTAACTCTATTGAATTGATAATCTTTTCAGGGTCTATAGTTTTCTCAAATATATCACTTATTTCTGTATCTTTTTTAACATCAAAGTATAAAAAATTATTAAAGTTATTTTTACAAAACTCAGTTACAATATATGTTTTACCTGTTTGTCTAGGTCCAATTAACATAAATGGCTTTTTAAAGTTTTTCTTCCATTTTTTAAGTTTATCTTCAATCTTTCTATACATATTTTTTCACCCAATTTAAGTATACACTAAATTTCCCATAATTTCAAGGAAAATCAAGCACATTTACACTGTAAATTTGTATTTTCGTGCATTTTGCACGTTTTTACATTGTTTTTTCGTGCATTTTGCACGTTTTTACATTGTTTTTTCGTGCATTTTGCCCGAATTTACAAGTTACACACAAAAAAATATCAAGTGTTAATAACTTGATACTTATAAACATCAACTTTCTTTAATCGCTTTTAATTCTTCATAATACATAGTTTCTGCTACATAATAATATGGAAGTACATAAATTATTGGGAATATGAATAAGCATAATAGTGCCCATCCAATAAAACTTAATTGAAATACAAAGTAGTCCCATTTATACCCATACATCATGTCTTTACTCTTCTTTATAATATCCAACGCATTAGCATCTTCCCCATCAACAAATATAAAAGTACTCATTGAATAACTTAAACCTGCTATTATTCCAGGTATTATAAATAAGATACTCCATAAAGCAGTGAATATACTAATTAATATAGAAAGTAATATAATAGTCCACATTCTTTCTTTATAGAACTTAAATAAATCACTAATAGCAAAACTCTTATCTCTTACTACATTTAAAACATAATAACTTACTCCAGCTGTTAAAGGAATACTAATAAATCCATATATTGCATCTACTACATTATAATAGACATCATTATATATTTCAATTCTAGCCCCATCTATTAATCCATCAAATAAACCAAATACACTACTAATAGCCATAACTACCAAAAGTGCTTGCCAAATATTCCACATATTACCGTTAATTTTCTCTTTTGCAGCCTCTTTTAATCTGGGTCTATTAATAATTCCATTCTTACTAAATCTAATTTCTTCTTTATCACAACATTCACATTTACCATTTACTAGTTCTTTTCCACACTTTTTACAAAACTTTTCCATAATTTCCTCCTAAACATTAAATCTAAAGTAGCAAATATCCCCGTCTTGCATAACATATTCTTTTCCTTCAAGTCTAGCTTTACCTGCTTCCTTAACTTTAAGTTCACTTCCACAACTAATTAAATCTTCATAGCTCATTACTTCAGCCTTAATAAACCCTCTTTCAAAGTCACTATGAATAATTCCTGCACACTCAGGTGCTTTCATACCCTTTTTAAAAGTCCAAGCTCTAACTTCGTCACTTCCTACAGTAAAGAATGTAGCTAGCCCTAAAGTATCATAAGTAACTCTAATTAGTTTATCTAGTCCACTCTCTTCTATACCAAGTTCACTTAAGAACACTTTCTTTTCAGAGTCCTCTAACTCAATTAATTCACTCTCTATCTTAGCGCACATAAGAATAACTTCACATCCATCATTCTTAGCATATTCTCTAACTTTATCAATAAACTCATTATTTCCAGTTACTAAATCAACTTCATTAACATTAGCTAAATATATCATAGATTTCATAGTAATAAGATTAAATGGTTTCAATATCTCTAGTTCATCTTCTTCAAATTCATGATGTCTTAACACTTCTCCACCAGATAAAATACTCTTACACTTTTCCATTAACTCTACTTCTTTTAAGGCTTCTTTATCTCTACTTGTTTCAGCTTTCTTTTTTATTCTATCAATTCTATTACTAACTATTTCCAAATCACTCATAGCTAATTCCAAATTAATTATTTCAATATCCCTAATTGGGTCAATATTCCCTTCAACATGTATAATATCTTTATCAACAAAACATCTTACTACATGTATTACAGCGTCTACTTCTCTTATATGACTTAAAAACTTATTTCCAAGTCCTTCTCCACTACTAGCGCCTTTTACTAGCCCTGCTATATCAGTAAACTCATATTGTGCACCAATACACCTTTCAGGCATATACATTCTTTCTAATACTCCAAGTCTTTCATCAGGTACTGTTACTGTACCTAAATTCGGGTCTATTGTAGCAAAAGGATAATTAGCTGCTAAAATATTTTTTTTAGTAATAGCATTAAATAAAGTGCTCTTACCCACATTAGGCATACCTATAATTCCTGCTTTTAAAGCCATATATAAAACCTCCTTAATATGTTAATGTTGGATAACTACCAATACCAATAGGTAGTCCAGTTATATAGAAACCTAATATTAAAATTACCCACATTATTAACATAACTATTCCATAACTTCTTAAATACTTAAATGTTCCAAATAATGTTACCTTATCACTCTTATCATACTTAATTAATAAAGCCAAATATATAACAAAGTAAGGTGTAAGAGGTGTGAATGCCATACTTATACTAGAACCTGCTACATATATAACTTGTGCAAACTCTGGACTAATACTTGAATTCATTAATGCCGGTACTACTGTACTAGACATAATCTTCCACTTACTTAAAAGTCCAGTATATATAAGTCCACTTAATATACATATTACAAATAATAATAATATTAATCCTATTCCACTAAATTTAAACACATTTATTAAGTTAGTAAGAAGTGCTACAAATACAAGCCCTATATTACTTTTATCAAATGTATTAATAAATAAACTAGCTACAAATATTAAAACCAATATATTACCAATACCATCTAAACTATAACTTAAACACTCACTTATTTCCTTATCACCCTTAACTGTTTTAGCAACACTTGCATAAGTAAATCCAGCTATTATAAACAAGAATGTAACTATGAACACAAAACCTTGATTAAATAAACTATTACTTCCAAATAGTTTATCAATATAATGTGTTTGACTCGCATCTAACAAGCCCCCACTTAAAGGTAAACCAGGAATTATCATATAAATAATGATTAATATGTATAGTATAGATGCACCCATACTGCATACAAATCCTCTTAATTCTCTTTTACTAAAATTAACGTTATCTAGTATCTCTACTTCATCAAATTCATACTTACCCAAACTAGGCATTATTGTTTTTTCTGTAATTCTAGTAAGTAAAATAGAACCAGTTATTATTGCAACTAACATAATAAATAATTGAAAGAATATACCTATTTCATAAGTACTATCTATAACTTTAGCACTACTTATAGTTAATGTAAGTAAACTACTTTCTATACTAGTTAAAAACACATTTATTCCAGTACCAAAGCAAATACCTGTAAAACTAGCAATTATTCCTCCCAAAGGATTTCTATGTCCATATTTAAACAACATCGCGCCTATTGGAAGTAAAAGCACAAACCCAATATCTCCAAATAAACTTGATATAATACTTAGTAGTATTAATATATATGTAATACTGTTTTTCCTAAAACTTTGAGTTATCAAAGTAAAGAACGTTCTAGCTAAACCTGTTTTTTCTAGCACCCCTATACCAATAAGAATAATTATTAAATTACCTAGAGGTGCAAAATTAACAAAGTTATTTACTGTACTTGTAAGTATATACTTTATTCCGTCAAAACTAAACAAATTCTCTACTTGTATTACATTATTCTGAATAGTGCTAGTATATTGATTAACCGTACTATATTCAGCTTGAAAATTAAATAAAGATAACACAAAACTAAGAAGCATTACTCCAATTGTAAGCAATATAAACACAAAAACAGGATTTCTCTTATTTTTCATTTTCCACCACTTTCTTAAGTTTCTTTTCAAACTCTAATCTATCCATCATTATAGTTCTACCACAATTAACACATTTAAGCTTGATATCAACACCAAGCCTAACTATCTCCCATAAATTAGTACCACATGGATGCGCTTTTTTCATTATAACTATACTTCCTATACCATATTTCATAGTTAATCCTCTATTTCTATATTTAATATTTCTAATATTCTCTCTAAATCTTTATCACTATCATATGGAATTACTATTTTATTATTATTAATTTTAACCATAGTACCAATTTTCTCTCTCATGATACTCTGCACCACATTATGTCTTTCATCAACTTGAACATGTTTTTTAATAGGAACTTTCTTAACAGAATTATTATCATTAATTATATCTTCTAACTCTCTTACACTCAAGTTCTTATTAACAATATCTTGTGCCAAACTAAATATCTCACTCTCATCTTCAAGTTTACTAAGACATCTTGCATGTCCCATAGTAATCTTATTATTTAAAACTAAATCTTGTACTTTACTAGGTAATTTTAAAATACCAAGAATATTAGTTATATGACTTCTACTCTTTCCTACTTTAGTAGATAGTTCCTCCTGAGTAATATGCATAACTTCTATCATTTTCTTATATGCAAGTGCTTCTTCTATAATATTTAAATTTTCTCTTTGAATATTCTCAAGAAGCGCTATACTCATCATTTCTTCATCATTAAAGTCTCTTATAATTGCAGGAACCTCACTAAGTCCAGCCATCTTAGCAGCTATACTTCTCCTTTCTCCAGCAACAATCTCATATCCTTTAATACTCTTTTTAACAATGATAGGCTCTAAAATGCCATACTCTTTAATACTACTAGCAAGCCCTTCAAGTAACTCCTTATCAAACACTTTTCTTGGTTGATATGGATTACTTCTAAGTTCATTTAAATTAATCATTAGAATTTCATCTTTATTTGCATTATCTACAACATTCTTCTCAAACTCTTCTAGGTTAAAAGCTTCTCCACTAAATAGTTGTTCTAGCCCCTTCCCTAGTGCTTTCCTCTTGTTTTCCATTTCTTTCAATCACTTCCTTTGCTAAATTAATATAAGCTAAAGCTCCTCTACATTTTGGATCATATTCCAAAATTGGTTTTCCATGACTTGGTGCTTCAACAAGTCTAACAAGTCTTGGAATAATAGTATTAAATACTTTCTCTTTAAAGAACTTTCTTACATCTTCAACAACCTCAAGCCCCACTAATGTTCTACCATCAAGCATTGTAAGTAAAACACCCTCTATATCTAACTTTGGGTTTATCTTACTTTGCGTAAGTAAAATTGTATTTAAAAGTTGTGTAACCCCTTCTAGTGAATAATATTCACATTGTACAGGTATTAATACACTGTCGCTAGCAGCAAGTGCATTAGTAGTAAGAACTCCAAGTGCAGGTGGACAATCTATTAAAATATAATCATATCTGTCTCTTATCAAATCTATCTGTAACTTAAGTTGATCCCCTATTATAAAATCACTTTCTTTACTAGCCATTTGAATTAACTCTATCTCTGCTCCACTTAAATAAATCATAGATGGAATAATAGATAAATTCTTAAATTTTGTTTTAATAATAGCATCTCTAATATCACAATTATGTGTAATAACATCATAGATACTCTTATTAATATTAGCTTTATTAAGACCTAGCCCAGTAGTACTATTACTTTGTGGGTCTAAATCTATTAATAAAACCTTTTTACCTAAATGCCCTAAAGCACTAGATAAATTTATACTTGTTGTTGTTTTGCCTACCCCACCTTTTTGATTTACAAGTGATATAACCTTTCCCATAATACTACCTCGCTATAGAATATTTTAACACAAAAAACACTAACTTAAAAGAGATTATTAAAAACTTTCAAAATAATTTTTAATAATCTCTATAATATTAGTGCACACATCTAGAAATAATACATCAATTTTTTAAAAAAATTACATAATTATATTTCACATCTTTTTAAAGTAAAAGTCCCATTCACTACTAACCAAATGGGGTTTTTACTAAAATTTCTATACGATATTTTAGATAAACTTTTAATAAATCTCTTTGTTTATAAAAATATACTCATATAAATTGGTAAACCTGTTACATTTTCATTATTAGAACCCAAATTTTTACTAGATAATTTTAGTCCAGACTTTACTCCATAATTTTCCATAACAGACTTTAAACTCTTAGATTTTGTATTATCAGCTGATTTAACTTCAACAGCAGTTACTTGATTATTATATCTAATAAAGAAATCAATTTCCAAAGTAGAATTCTTTTCAAAATAATAGCATTTTTTCCTAAGTTTTTCAAGTGTTTTTTTGCAAAATCAATATTTTTCAAAGGAATATCATTATTTAAAAAAAAGTTGAAGATTTTACTCTTCAACTTTATCTTTCTTTTTAGCTTTCTTACCTTCATTATATTCTCTTACTACTTCTTCAATTTCTTCTTTAGTAATTGTTTCTTTTTCATATAATGTCTTAGCTAAAGCTTCAACTAAGCCTTTATTCTTAGATAAAATATCCTTAGCATTCTTATAACATTCATTTATAATCTTTCTAATTTCTTTATCTATTTCTAAAGCAACAGCATCACTATAGTTTTTACTACTATTAGTATAATCTCTTCCTAAGAATACCTCTCCACTTTTATGTTCAAATTGTACAGGACCCAAGTCACTCATACCATATTCAGTAACCATACTTCTTGCTATTTGAGTAGCTCTCTTAAAGTCATCTGAAGCTCCTGTAGATATTTCACCGCAGAACAACTCTTCACTAACTCTACCACCTAAATAACTTGTAATTCTTTGAAGTAACTCATCCTTAGTAGCAACCAAAGTTCTCTCTTCCTTAGGTAGCATTTGAGTATACCCTCCAGCCATACCTCTAGGAATAATTGTAATCTTATGAACTTCTTCACCATTAGGAAGTTCTATTCCTAAAACGGCATGTCCACTTTCATGATAAGCTACTATATTCTTTTCATAATCTGTTACTTTCCTACTAACTTTAGCAGGTCCCATAAGAACCCTATCACTGGCTTCATCTATCTCGTCCATTCCAATATCGTCTTTATTTCTTCTAACAGCTAAAAGTGCAGCTTCATTAAGTAAGTTTTCTAAGTCAGCTCCACTATACCCTGGAGTTCTCTCAGCTATTCTCTTCAAGTTAACAGCTTTATCAAAAATCTTACCCTTAGCATGAACATTAAGTATAGCTTCTCTTTCTCTAACATCTGGTAAATTAACAGTAACTTGTCTATCAAATCTACCTGGTCTTAAAAGTGCAGGATCAAGTACATCTGGTCTATTAGTTGCAGCTATAATTATAATCCCTTCATTAGCCCCAAAACCATCCATCTCAGTAAGTAATTGGTTTAAAGTTTGTTCTCTTTCATCATGTCCTCCACCTAAACCTGTTCCTCTTTGTCTACCCACTGCATCTATTTCATCAATAAATATTAAACATGGAGCATTTTGTTTAGCTTGTTTAAACATATCTCTTACACGTGATGCACCAACACCAACGAATAACTCAACGAAATCACTTCCACTTATATAATAAAATGGTACTTTAGCTTCTCCAGCTACTGCTTTTGCAAGTAATGTTTTACCTGTTCCTGGAGGACCAACTAATAAAACACCTTTAGGAATTCTAGCCCCTAACTTAGTAAACTTCTTAGGACTCTTTAAAAAGTCTATTAACTCTTTAACTTCCTCTTTCTCTTCATTAAGTCCAGCAACATCCTTAAATGTAACTTTTCCTCCTTCTTGATTAAGTTTAGCTCTACTTCTTCCAAAGTCTAGTGTTCCACCTTTTCCATTACCCATCATTGCTCTTACTAAATAAATAGTAAGTCCACCGATTAAAAGTATTGGAACGAAATCTAAAATTATTACTAACCAACTAACACTTCCTGGATCTTTATTAACCTTAACATCAAGTTGTTGTTCATTACTAATACTAAGAATGTTATCAATAACACTATCTGTATATGGAACAATCAACTTAAATGTCTCGTTTTTACTATAGTTTTCTAGTTTACCAGTTATCAAATATACACTATCACTATCTTTTGGTGTAACAGTTAATTCCTTAACCTTTTCTCCTTTTAAATTAGTTAAAAACTCATTATAATTCATTTCATTAACCTTAACATTATTTAGATTAAATGTATAGTAAATAATACCAACTACAAATATAAGCATAATATAAGGCATAATGTCTTTAAACATATTTTTCTTTTTCATAATCTCTTCCTTTCTTTAATAGTACTTAAGTATTATATCACACTTTTTACCTTTTTCTACATCAAATTTACTCTTTTTAAGTCCAGGTATCCAAATAATGTTATTTTCTGCATCACTCACAACTGGCCAAACATGTCTATCTTTTGTAGAAATCTTACTATCTATAAATATATCATTAACCTTTTTATGTCCATTCATTCCTTTAACCATCATCTTGTCTCCATTTCTTCTAGTTCTAACATAAAGAGGTAATGTAATATCATCAATATTTAGTCTAATAGTATTGTTACTAGTATCTTCACAACTACTTACTACTTCAATATTCTTTCCATTAGGTAAATTCACAACATCATTTATCTCAATTTCATACACGTTAGATTCTTCTTCTTCATAATCAAAACTAACTTCATCATAAGCTCTTACCACTTTAACATTATTAGGTAAATGAACCACACTATTAGGAGTTTCTTTATTTATTAAATCAAATATCAAATTAACATGTGTGCTAGTAACAATGAATAAATCATCTCCATATATTTTCTCTAGTATACTATAAATAATCTTACTTTGAATTAAATAGTCAAGCTCTTTAAACTTAGGAATATCTAACACTCCACCTTTAAATACTTTAGTGATCACTTCTTTAATTTCTTTATCAATATAATTATTATATAAAAGCAAAGTTTCACTAAACTTCAAAAACTTTTCATGTACTAATGGGTCTTCTTTTTTTAAAAATGGTAACATACATTTCCTATATCTATTTCTTGTATGAACGTCATCTAAGTTAGTCTTATCTATATAATATTTTACCCCATTTTCTTCACAATATTTAACTAAAGTATCTTTTGTAACACTAATTAAAGGTCTAATAATTGTATACCCATCTCTACCAACACATTTACTAAATCCACTATATCCTTTTAAAGTAGAACCTCTTACTATACGCATAAGAATAGTCTCAATTAAATCATCCCCATGATGTGCTGTCATTAAATATTTAGCATTATATTCTCTAACTATCTTTTCAAAGAAATTATATCTAACAGTTCTAGCTTCATTTTCAAAGTTATCATCTCCCCAATTTTTAACACTTAGTCCTTCAAAAATAACTCCGATTTCTTTAGCATACTTTCTTACATACTCTTCTTCTTCCTTACTTTCTTCTCTAACATTATGGTTAACATGTGCAACTATTAAAACTAAATCTAGTTCATTTTTAAGTTTAAGCATAATACTAAGTAAAGCCATCGAGTCAGGCCCACCACTTATTCCTAAAACTATAGTATCTCTGTATCTTATACCACTCTTGTTAAGTAAATAATCATATACTTCATTCATATTATTCCCCCACAACAATATATAATTTATTATTATCTTTAATTAAAGTAAATATTTCATTATTCTTATATCCCAAATCTTCTTGATATTCCCACCTGGCACTAACTTTATAAGCTGAATACTCTTTATCTTTATAAGTATAAGTAATATTCTCTATATTAGTTACTTCAACACTCTTTACAATAGGTAACTTTTGCACTCTATCTCCATAAATATTAGTTTTAACGTGATTATACATAGTATCTCCAGCATGCATTTTAAAGTTTTCAACCATATCACTAGGAATAAATTCAACACCACCTATATCACTACTAGTAAGTTTATTATCTAAAGTATAAAAATCACTCACAAATAATTTTACTATTTCTTTAGCATAATCTTCATAATTAACTTCTTTACTATTTAAAGTACTCTTTAAATCATTAAAATACTCTTTATATAAATCACTATCGTAATCATCTAATGTATAGCCATACAACTCTAAACTATCAAGTTCTTTCTTTGTAACTACGTTCTTTTCATCTTTAACTAAAAACTCAAGAGTAAACTTTACACCAATTACTATAATAACTACTAAGATTAAACTAATCATAACAAAATAGAATAACTTATTTTTATTTAAAACTTTCCTCATCTTTTTATCCTTTCTAATTTCTCACTCTCTGTGCTTATCAAATTATGTACAATTATACCTTTACTTACCTCAAGTCTCACTTCAGCATATAACTTAATTTGATCAATATACTCACTACTAATAGGCTCAGAAGTCAAAGAAACATATTCATCCCTTAAATTGTTATAAAACACTTTATTTGTAATAATATCTCCATTAGGAAAAACTACTATTTTATCATTTCTACTGAAAATATCATTTCCCAAAGGATACTTATAACTTAAATTAAACATGTTTGCTACAGTTGGAAACACATCCCACATTCCCATCACATCTTTAACTTCACCATTTATTATACCATTACTTGTATAGATAATCAAAGGTGTATTTTTAAGAATATCATATTGGTAATTGTCTAAATCAACATAAGTAGGGTCAAGTTTATTCTTATATTCACCTGATTTTTCATCGTAATTATATAGTAAATTCAAGTTTTTTTTGCCTAGTTTACTCTCATGATCCCCGTATAATATAAATACGGTGTCCTCGTCTAACCCATTTTCTTTAACAAGTTTAAAGAACACACCAAGTGCTTCATCAGCATAATGTGCACTTTTTAAATAGTTACCCATTTCTGTATCATTTAGATACCCTAAATCAATATTGCCATATTTAGTAACATCATCAAATGGACTATGATTACTTAACGTAATAATCTTACCCATATACTTAGTATTACTCTCTTTAATATTTTTTAAAATAGGAATAATTTGTTTAAAGAAAGACTTATCACTTAACCCAAGTCCTACTAAATCTTCACTTTTCTTGTCAGTTGGTACTTCAAAATAAGATTTATCAAAATACTCTTTATATCCTAAAGTATTATACATATTCTTTCTATTCCAATAATCTCCCACATTAGCATGCATACTAAATGTGTAGTAGCCTTTATTATCAAAAGCTCTCTCCATACTCTCATATTTTCTATTAAAATAATTTACAAACACTGTCCCTGAAGAACTTGGTAAAATTCCAGTACTCAAAGTAAACTCGGTATCGCTACTTGTTCCAATACTAATTTGTGGATAAAACTTACTAAAGTACATTCCTTCCCTACTAAGTTTATTTATATTAGGAGTTATCTCTACTCCATTAACTTTTAAATCAATTAAGAAATTTTGAATACTCTCCATATGAATAAATATTACATTCTTATCTTCAAATATATTAGTGTACTTATTTGTTTCATAAGTTCTATCTTTACTATAAAACTCTAAAAACTTATGAGCACTCTCATCATATCCAAACATCGGACTAATCGCAGGAGTTAAGCTTGTTACCATATCACTTAACATATAAGTATATATTCCAAATCTTTTAACAACTGCATCCCTATTCCAAAGTTTAACTAATTTGCTTCCATCGCTCTTTGTCATAGTAAGTCCTATCATAATTCCGAGAATAAGTGCACACACTCCAGTCCTTCTGAACATCAACTTTCCTTTTTCTTCTTTCCCAACATTATAATAATAATTCTTTTTAACAAGAAGTTTATTAACTACTATAAGTGTTATAGGCGCAAGTAAATAAACAAAGTATTCTAATCTTAATTTAGTAGTAACCGAATCACTTACTTGTCCAAACATACTCATTGTACTAAGTAAACTTACACTTACATAATTAGTATAAAACATATAATAAATAGAATTAACAACACATATAAGTGTAAAAACTATATTAACACTTAAAAAATACTTGAATTGATTTTTAGGTTTAAACAAATAACCAAAAGAACCAAATATAAGAATAATAACTAAGTCCCATATAAAAGGTCTAAAATCAAATGTTAATCCCATTGTTAAAGCTCTAAGTAAAGTCCCAATTATTAAAGAAGTTAATGAATATGTCAAAAACAAAATATTAGTACTATAATACTTTTTAAATTTCTTAACAAAGTTTTTAATAGTATTCTTCATTCTAATCATTCCTCACAACAATATTTTACCAAATTTCAGAAGAAAAGTCATTAAATACACATCATTTTCACAATATTGTCACAATTAAAAAAAGATCAAACATGATTTTTACTCATTTTAACCTTTTCTTCAATCTCTTTTAATTTAATTGCATTAGTTTCTTCTATTTTCTTTTCAACCGTATTATAGTTAAAAGATAATCCTAATACGAATATAAATGCTAGAAAATAGAACCACACCATAAGTGTTACTATTGTACTAAGTCCAGCATAATAAATGTTATATGTAGCAATATGTTTGATATAATAGCTATACACTAAAGTTACTAAGAACCAACAAACAGTAGTAAATATAGCCCCTTTATTAACATACTTACTCTTTATTTTCTCATCAGGCGCTATTATAAAGATTAGTTTTATTCCCAAGTACATCACAAATAATGTAAGTGGAACATTTAATACTGGATAAAGCATTTTTAACACATCAATTATCTTATTATTAAACCCGATATAAGTTAACACTGTAAGTATCTGTTCACCAAACACAGGTACAACTAACATAAATGTAAACAGTAAGAATAACACAAATGTTAAAACAAAGGCTTTCATTCTTCTAACAAAATAATTTTTATTCTCTATATTAAATATCATATTACTTGCAACTATTATTGCATCAGCACCATTACTAACTATAAAGAAAGCTACTAATATATAAACTACAAAACCAAATGACAAACCCTGATTTGTAAGTATAGGCGTAACTAAACTAGCAAGTTCACTACTAAAATTACTCTCCAAAAACTCTGTAATATAACTTGTTGATAAATTAAACTCTGTTGCTATCAAAAGAAGTATTGAAATAATTGGTACAACCGCTAGAACAAAGTAATACGCAAGACTACTAGGCAAAGTAAGCATTTCAGGTTTCATCATCATATCATATAAGTTTTTACAAAATACTTTGAACCTATCTAGCATACTTACTCTCCTTTATTTTCTCTCATTTTAATTAAGGCTTCATTAATTGCATCATCTATAGTAGTACTCTCACTTGTTATCATAAAGTACCCCATACTAGCCCCATATTCATAAGGAAGACTCTTAAATTCCTTCATTAACTTATTAACATAAGTCACTATTTGATTTTCTTCATAACCAACTAAATATATAAGAAATTCATTACCATCAGTTCTAATAATCTCACTATTCTCCCTTTGTGTTTTAATAAGAATACTAGCTGCACTCTTAATCTGTCTGTCTCCTTCTTCATGCCCTTTAGTATCATTAATAATTGAAATATTATTTAAATCAATTACTACAACAGCTTGAGGATACACTTTATTATCTTCCCAATAACTTAAATTATCATTTAAATAATTTCTATTTTTTAAATTAGTCATTACATCTAAATACATCATCTTATCTTCTTTTTTAATCTTCTTAGTTACTTTAACTTTTCTATTAAACTTATAAAGTAAGAAAACTACTGCAATAACAAGAAGAACTAAATAAGTAATATTACTTATAATAAACTCAATTAAAATATTTCTACTAGCCATATTTAAACTATTATCAATAGCCATACTCTCAATATTATTATTACTAGTAGTGCTCAAATAAAAGTTAAATAAATTATTTAAAACTTTATTATCATTATTTAAAAGGAATGTATTACTAACAGTACTCTCACCCATATATTTAATCACATATTTCTTAAGACTACTATTTTTATAATAATCATATGTACTCTTTTCAATTACAAGAATATCTTCTTTTGTTAAACTCTTAAACATTTTTTTATAATCTTTATAAGTATTTATATTACTATTTATACCACTTATATACTTATAAAGTTTAGTATTCCCAACCATTTTAATATTATCATCACTTATTGAAACTAAATTATCAAAACTATCTTTATTACTTTGATGTGCAAGAATTACATACTTAATAGTACCTAAACTTACACTATCAACATAGTTTGAACTATTTACATCATAATAGTTTACTGCCAAATCTACTTTTTTATTATTTAATGCTTCTATTAATTTATTAATATTTTTGTATTCAATGTATTTATAAGTAGCTCCTGTCATATCACTAAATATATCTAAGTACATAGAAGTAATACCACTAAAGTTTCTATTAAGCTTTCCTTCAAATGGCATATTATCAACATATCCTACGATTAAATCATCACTTGTTACTCTTTCCTTTTCAACTTCTGTTAAGTTGTACGCGTCATAATATAACTCTAAAAAATGACTATTAATGCTGGGTAAAATTTCACTTTTCCACATATTAAATGCTTTAGTAAATATCTTACTCATCGTACTACTAGCATCATTCATACTCAAAACATAATGAGAGTGTAGTCCATCAATATGATAAACTATATTATATTTATTATAAACTATAGAATTAATATACTTTTGCATTGGTAATATTGCATATAAAACGCTATCACTCATTTGATCAGTTAAATCATTAAAATGACTAAAACTAACAATATTCACATTATATTCACTCATATATTTACTAACATAATCTTTATCAGTATCCATAACAGCAACATTTTTTCCACTTAAAGTATTTAAATCAACTATCTCGTCACTCAACGTACTAACAACAACAAAGTGATCAGTATAAAAAAGTAGATCATTACCACCTAGTTCATTCTTATTTGTAAATTTATAAGTTCCACTTCCATTAACTTGAACATTAAAAGTAAGTTTAGTATCTCTTTCCATAAAATTAACAAAATCATAGAACACTCCAACACCACTATTACTAAATATTGGTAAACTTCCTTCAACACTTACATCTATTACATTATTTAAGTTTGAATTAATAAAGCTCTTCTCACTAAAAGAATAACCATTCTTTCTACTATTCAAGTACATAAGTAAACATAATATTAAAACTATTAAAACTAATACAAGTCCACCTATTAAAAAATATTTCTTATTTTTTTTCATTATAACTCCTTAATTATTACTCCAAATTATTTGACTACCCTTAGCCTTTTTAGCTCCAGCAATTGGATAAATCGCTTTCTCATCTTCTTCTTTTTTCTCATCACTACAAGTAATCAAAAACTGTACATCATAATACTCTAAATCTTCACTCTTAAATTTTTCTAGTGCCTTAACAGCGTACCCTTCTGCATCTATTTTACTTACTCCATCATTTACATTCATTATAATATAAATAATCTTTCCCTTCACTTCAACTCTAACATCACTAACATTTTCTTCATAAATACCTTTTATATCACTAGCAATGCTCTCACTAATTTTATGATTATCTATATCTTTTAGTCTATCTCCATAAGGATTTTTATTATTACCATAAAAATAACTAATTAGTCCTACACCCATCAAAACTAATGATATTAATATAATTATCGCTAACACAAATAATGTCCTATTTTCTTTTAAAATTTTCTTCACATAAATCACCTACATAAAATTATACTATATTTTATAGAATATTTCTAGTTTACATTAAGTTATACACTAATTATTATTGTTTTAACATCTCTTTATTCATAAAAACACCTAATTAAATAGAAATTATACTGACATTTATTCTAAAATTTATTATAACACTTGCATATCTTAAAAATATTGTCAAATAATCTATTACAAGAAAAAATGAGCACTAAAGCCCAGATTTCTTATAAATAACCTTAGTACTCTTATTATTAGTTAAATGAATATTATCAACCTCATCAGAATTAAGTGGAATAACTATAGCAAATTCCCCTTTATTATATTTACTTGATACTAAAACATTCGTAATTTCAACATAAAGTTCTTTTCCAACTAAAGTGTATTTATAATTTTTATATGCAAGAGAACTATTTGTATATCTTCCTTCTATAGTTATATTGTTTCCCACTGTAACCTTACTTACATCAATATCTTCATAGTTTGAGTTACCAATGATAAACTTTTTAACATAAATAAATATAAACACCAAAAGTACACAAGCTATACCCAAAATAGAATACTTAACAATTTTATTCATAATTCATAATCTCCTTTAACTCATTTTCTCCCCAAATAGGAATATTTAATCTAACAGCATCATCATACTTTTTACCAGGCTCACTTCCTACGATGACAACACTTGTATTTTTACTAACACTAGTGCTAGTCTGTCCACCTCTATCTTCAATAAACTTCTTTATATCCTCTCTAGTAACAAAATCAAATGACCCAGTTATAACGAATTTCTTACCAACTAGTCTCTCATCACTTCCTAGTTCACTTCCTATATATTCTGTATTAATTCCAAGACTAACCAACTCCATAACTTCACTCAATTTATTAGTATCCTTAAAATATTCAACTATACTATTTGCAAGAATTGGCCCAACATCTTGTATACCAATAAGCGTGTCATAGTCTGCCATCATTAAATTATCTAAATTACCAAATCTCTTAGCAAGTACTTTAGCTGTTTTAGCACCTATTCCACTAATTCCAATTGCAAATAAGAACCTTTCTAAACTATTATGTTTACTATTTTCTATTGCATCCAACAAGTTATCAACACTCTTATTTCCAAAACCTTCAAGACTTATTAGTTCTTCACGTTTCTTATACAAATAGTAGATGTCAGAGTATCTCTTAATATATCCATAATTATAAAAGTCTTCTATAATTCTATCCCCTAGTCCATCTATATTCATAGCATTTCTACTTACAAAATGACATAAACTCTCTATATTTCTTGCAGGACACTTAGGGTTTACACAAAAACTTCCTACAATTTCTTCACTTTTATTAAGAACACTTCCACATATAGGACACACTTTAGTCATAACAAAATCTTTTTCTTTACCAGTACGTCTTTCCTTCTTAGCTTCAACCACTTCAGGTATAACATCTCCTGCTTTTCTAATACTTACTATGTCTCCAATTTTCAAATCTTTCATGATAACATAGTCTTCATTATGTAAGGTTGCTCTAGATATTGTAGACCCAGCTACTATTACAGGCTCTAAAACCGCGTTAGGTGTTACTTGACCAGTTCTTCCTACAGTAAATATAATATCTTTAAGTTTAGTCAAAACTTCTACTGCAGGAAACTTATATGCAGTCGCCCATTTAGGATACTTAGCAGTACTTCCTAGTTCTATTTGTTCACTTACATCATTAACTTTAATTACTACTCCATCTATATCATAACTTAAGTGTGGTCTCATCTGTGCTTTTTCTTTAATAAACTCTAATATTCCGTCCACATCTTTTACTAGCCTATTATTAGGATTAGTCTTAAACCCTAGTTCACTTAAAAATAGAAGTGCTTCATAATGTGTCTTCAAGTTATAATCTTTTGGATTTGGTATATGATATATAAAAGTATCTAACCCACGACTAGCAGCAACCTTACTATCAAGTTGCCTTACACTTCCAGCAGCAGCATTTCTACAGTTTTGAAACACGGGTAGTCCTTCCGCTTCACGCCTTAAATTAAGTTCATGTAACACTTTCTTAGGCATATAAATTTCTCCGCGCACTTCAATACTAATAGGTTTCTTAAGTTTTAGTGGAACTGTCTTTATAGTCTTAACATTATTTGTAATATCTTCTCCAACAACCCCGTCTCCCCTAGTCGCAGCACTAACTAAAATACCATCTTCATAGTTTAAACTAACACTTAACCCATCTATTTTTAACTCACACACATACTCTGGATTAATTCCTTCTTTTTTAATCTTATTATCAAAGTCTCTTATCTCTTCTTCATTAAAAACGTTACTCAAGCTCATCATAGGTATTTTATGTGTATGTTTAACAAACCCGTCAAGTACTTCTCCACCAACCCTTTTAGTAGGTGAGTCTTCTCTAACATACCCGTATTCTTCTTCTAAATTAATTAATTCTCTTAAATACTTATCATATTCTTGGTCAGTAATAGTAGGATTATCTTTAACATGATAATTATAATTTGCCTCATTTAACAAATCTACTAATTCATTTATTCTGTCCATTTTATATCACCAATATAATTATACAAAAAATATGTAAAAATATAAAGAGCAAACTTGTTGAAATGTAATATATATGATAAAATTATAATTAAGATAGGAAGGAAGTTTTATGAATAATTGTCCAAAATGCGGTTCTAACATAAACCCAGGTGAAGATTTTTGTAAAGTGTGTGGAACAAAAATAACTACACCTCAAAATAACATTTCAAATATCACACAACAGCAACAAGAAAATATTCAAAATATAAATAATCTACAAACTCAAAATAGTATTTCAAATACTGAACAAATAGAAATACTTGATAATCTAGAGGAAGATATAACTAATAATGATGACGACTTAATTAATACTTATATGGGAAAAAATGCTGAGAAATTAAAAGATGGTGGCATCTCAGGCTATACTTTATTATTTGGACCTATATACATACTTTATAGAAAAATGTGGCTATTAGGTTTAATAAGCGCTGGTATTATCATACTTGCAAATATATTTTTAAAATCATATTCTTTAATTGTATTACTAGTAATTAGTATTATTCTTTCATTTAAATTTAAAGATTTATATTTAAATTATGTAAAAGAAAAAGTAAATAAAATTAAAAGAGAAAATACAGATAAATCAAAAGAAGAACTAATGATAATATGTAGTAAAAAAGGTGGAACATCACTTTTGCCTGTTATTGCATTAATAATTATATATGGAATTTCGCTTTACATAAATTTAATTGTGACTTCAGACTTAATTAACAACAGCAAAGATGATAACAATAATAATTATGAAACATCAAATAAATTAACCACTCTTATAGACTTAAATGTAACCATACCTGATAATTTTAAAAGAATTGATTTTATAAATAATAAAAGTGTAACGTATATTTTAAAAGAGTCAGAAGATTATAGTTATGACTGTAGTTTAATAATATCAATAGAAGACACATCTTTTTACAACAATGATGCAAAATTATATTTAGAAAATGAAACATCTTACTACTCTAGTTTATTTAGTGGAATAACTGAAAAAAACATCAACAATAACACATGGTATTACGGTTATATTATAAATAATTCCACACAAAAATATCACTACGCCACATTTTATAACGGAAACATTTACGGAATAAAATATGAAATAAGAAACATTAAAAATGAAAATTGCTCTAATGCACACAAAACAATAAAAAATTCATTAAAATTTAATTAAAGGAGATAAAATAAAATGAACGAAGATTTAAAAGAAATAGAAAAAACAATAGAGACATTACTTGAAGTAGAAGATATAAAAGAATACGAAAAAAATAATGAACAAAAATATAAAGATTATATTCATATATTAGAAGAATATTCAAAAGCTTTAGCTGACAAAACAGAAACATATAATGAAAAAGAACTAGAATGGCTAGATAAACTATTAGATAAATTAGCAGATAAACATGATGAACTAAAAGATAAAGTAGCAGAAATCAAAACAGAAGTTCAAGTAATTGTTTCATCAAAACAATTAACAGAAGACATAAATAAACTAATGAGCGAAAATGACTTAGAAGAAATTCAAACAAAAAGTAATGGTGAATACGAAAAACTAATAGGCAGAATAATAGATAATTTTTCATTCATAAAAGAAAATGCTAAAGAAGATTCAGTAAGTATGTATTTAGCTTTTAAACAAGCAAGAGAATTAATGAACAAACATAAAGGTTTAAAAAATATGTGTGAAGACTTGCTATATAGTAAAGTTAATAAAGAAATAGAAATAGATACACTAAAAAAGCAAAGAGAAGAAATGATAGAAAATCAAGCTAAAAACGACAAGTTAGAATCAAACATCAAAACATTAAATACAGAAATTTTATATTACTTTAAAAATAATGGTTTTGACTTAAATAAATATAAAGATTTCATAGACAAATTAGAAGAATATGATAAAGAATTATATAAACTAAAAGAAACAATGAGCGCTGAACAATATAATAGAATATTAGAAGAATACTATAAAACAGACGCAAACCTTCAAACATTATACTCTAACATTATGAAAGAAGTAGATGAAGAAAAAGGAAAATCCAGATAAAAGGACTGTTAAAATTTTTAACAGTCCTTTCTTTATCATTAATTTCAAGTCTATATACTAACTTCCATCCCATCATACCCAACAACTAGATTACAAATACTCATTTTGCTTAACTCTTCCCTTACATCATCATTCATATGAGTTGAAATAAACTTACACTCTGGGTACTCGCTGCATAAGTTAACTATATCATTAATACCCATATGCTTGCTTGTTCCTTTTATAAAACTTACATCACAAAACAAAACGTCACACTTACTAGCTATATATTTAATACTATTAACTAATTTACTATCTCCAGTAAAGCCAACACTCTTATTACCTTTACTAATAATATACCCATAAGCAGGTTTCATTCTACCATGGTCTACTAATATCTTTTCTATACTATAATCATTGATATTAAAATTAAAACCATTATTAAAACAAACTCTAAGTTCCTTACATATGGTCTTATAAGTATTAGGAAAAGCAAGTTTTGTAACTTTCTTAATCTTACGAGCACCATCTTTACTACACATAATTCTTATATCCTTTACATCACTCTTTAACTTTCCTAATAAATAAAATGGAACATCTAAATAATGGTCTCCATGAAAATGGGTAAAAAGAATATTATTAACACTTTTAGGATTAATATTTAACTTAAGCATATTCTTCATACATCCATTAGGCATATCAACTAAAAAAATGTCATCTACTAAATAACACGCACTATTGGATATACTCCAAATAGAACCACTACCAATTACTTTTATCTTCATATCTTACCTCACTTACTACACTAATTATTTTTACTAAATAACATTATCTCTTCCAATGCTTCTACCAATAACATCTAAAATATAATTATTACTTTCCATACCATGTGTAGAAGCACTATAATCCCTTAAAACTTTAACATCATAGCCATTCTCAAACAAATCAAATGCAGTTTTTAACACACAACATTCTGTATCAATACCGCATAAATAAATAACATCAATATTATTACTTTTTATATAATCTACTAATTTTTTAGAATAAGCAGTATATACATCCTTTTCAAAAATCATTTTATCTTTAGTATCTAAAACAATTTCTCTATCTTCATCAGAAAGACACCCCATATAATTAAGCTTTTTAACCCATATACTATTTATTTTACTAATAAATTTTGTAAAAATAACATAATCATACATAGAAGAATTAACTAAATTATTAATCCTATCAATTAAATATTTTGTATTTTCATTTATGAATGATTTTTGTAAATCAATAACTAATAACAAACTTTTCATAATTTTTCCACCTTTACATCTTCATAATCCCAGTTGCATGGTCTATTTCAGGATAAAATCTAGTATAAATTCTCTTAATTTTCTCCATTTCTTCTTTAACTTGTTCACTATTATACCCTTCAGCAAGTCTAGTATTCTTAACAATTTCCATTAAAGTATTAAAATCAATTTTTGGACTATTAATACTATTTAAAATCTCCTTCTTATCAGCATCCTTTCCATACATATCAATAATTTCACTACTAAATTCAAAATCACTATATTCTTTGTTAAAAAAATCATTATTAACTAGTTCATCGTTTAAATTTCTATGTTCATAATCAAAGACACCAACACTTGAGTCATTAGGAAATACTTTCTTATACTCACTAACTGGAACTAAAAAATATCTATATAAGTCAAGCGCATTATAGTCTTCCTTCAAAACTTCTTTTCCATTAACTTTATAATTATCCCAAGTAGGATCTAACACATAAAATCCATGAATATTATATTTATCATCATCAATTTTAGCCATCGCGCGACTATGATAAGCTCTTAGTGTGCCATCTTTATTATAACAAGAAACACCAAAATCTCTTATACTAACTTTATCATCAATATTAGACATTATCTCTTCTAATAATGCAGTATATCCAGCACATACTATATTTCCACTTCTAATAATTTTATAAGGATTTCTCGACTCATTCTTTTCATTTGGACTTTCCTTATATGTAAAAGATTTAACTAAATCATAAGCAAAAGTTAACCTTTCAACTGGAGACAAATCATAATCAGTAATAATCTTTTTATAGTATTTCATACTTTCAACTAATCCCCTATAGTCTTCATAACTTCCTTTGTCAATTGGAGAAAACTTAACATTCAAATAAAATTCTTCACTAAGCTTATCCAACTCTTCATAGTCATAATCTAAATACTTCATTTTTTCATAATCTAATATGCTCTTTCCAGGTAAATTCATATCAATTGTAGTCTCTTTAACATTATAGCCTTTATCTTTAAAAAACAACACCAAATCTTTAGTAATATTTATATTTTTAGACGCTACTTCAATACTAACATCATTTCCTTCAAACATAATATTAATTTTTTCATTTTCTCCATTAATTTCAATAGAATTATTAGTATCACTCTTACACTTTAATACGCTATTCATATATTTAAAATCAAAATTCTTTGTACTAACACTAACACTACTTTTATTACTTTTAATATTAGTATTCTCTAACTCTAATCCATTATAATATCCAATATTCTTTTCTCCATTATCTATTAAAATAAGTCCATCAAACTCTGGAATTGAAAAAAAATAATCTTTAAAAGTTAGTTTCTTAATATTTGTATTATTTATTAAATAATCTAGTTTTTCTTTACTCAAAAAATTATATGAACTAATAGTTAACTCACTTAAATTTTTAAATTCTTCTAACCAAGAAATATCGTTTTCAATAATAATTTCAGGTATACTTAATTTTGTAATATCCCTATTTAAATTTTCCTTAATCAATTTAACAACATCATCAAAAGGAAATGCTGTCTTCAAAGTATCACCATTTAAATAAACATTTAAATCAACAAAATATTCTTCATTTTCTAATTTAGCAAGTAAATCTTCCATAGTAATAAAATAAGTTTCTAATTTAAAACTATCCTTAACACTTCTAAGATAATTTGATATATCATCAAATCGATAACTATTTACCTTATCAAAATCCAAAGAAAAAACTTCATTTATAGTATCATTCATATCTATGCCTCCTACTACTATATAAATTGTATCAAAAAACATAACAAATTAAAAGAAAAAAGTCATATTTTTAATACAACTTTCATTAAAAACCTTTCTGTTTTCTATTCATGTAAACTTCCAAATAATCACTTTTTAAAGACGAAAATTCAAAGTCAACAAGCAGTAAGCAGTCTTCATATTCAGCCATACTATCAAGAGGTTTATGTAAATACTCTTTTCCATTTACTACGAGCTTTATTAAGTCTTGATTAAATAAAGTACTTGCATAACAATTATCTGACTTAAATTCTATACTATCCTTATCTATATCTACTATCACTTCTCCATCAACCCTTTCTTTAACATATAACCCATCCTTTAAAACAAACCCTTTACTAACTAAATCTTTTTTCATATCATCTATATTATTAATTATAATCTCATGGTCTTTATAATTTGAATAATCAGACTGATGCTTAATATTAATTAAAGAATTATTAACATGTATTAACTCTGTATTAATTTTTATATCTTCGTAACTATCATTATAATAAATTCGTACATATAAATCATTTAAATGATTTTTAATCATGTCTATTTCATTACCATATTTATATTCCCCCATTATATTAAGTACACTAAGTCCTCCTTTAATAATTAAATATCCTTGTTCTCCCACCTTATAATAAAGCATTACACGGTCTATATTCTCAGTGTTACTTAACTTTAAATCAAACACATTATAATCCGTAGTACTAACAAAATATCCTTTTGCCACATCTCCAGAGTTTAATTCATAAATTTTAAATTTATTAAAAGCAGTTAAAAAGAACAAAGTAAATATAGAAAATACTATAACTAAAGTTATTATAAAAATTGATTTCATCTTTGTTTTTTTATTATAATATCCTATGGTTTCAGTAAGTTTTCCATTTAATAAGTATTCTACCTTAACATTATATAATTCACTTATTCTTTCAAGCAACCCCACATCGGGAAAACTTTTTCCCGTTTCCCACTTACTAACAGCTTGCACACTAACACCAAGCTTACTTGCAATATCACTTTGAGTTAGATTATTTTCTTCTCTTAATTTTTTTAAGTATTTACCAGTTTTATTTAAATCCATTTTCTTCACCTATATATATCATATTAAAAAAGAACAAAAAAAGCAATCAACTAATGGTTGACTCAAGATTATTTTCTCATTTTCGGAATTGCATTCCGAATTTGTTGACTTTTTATTATATTTATGCTATTATTATAACAGGTGATATTATGAAATATATTAAAAGAACTATTGAAGAAAAATTAATCTCTATGATAGACAATTATCAAGTTATAATGATTACAGGCCCAAGACAAGTAGGAAAAAGTACAGTACTAAACTATATTTCAAAAAAACTAGACAAAAAGATTAACAGAGTTACATTAGACGACTATAAACTTAGAGAACAAGCAATTAATGACCCTGAATTATTTTTAAGAACACATGATACTCCATTAATTATTGACGAATTTCAAAAAGCACCAGAAATTTTATCTTACATCAAAATGATCGTTGATAACGAAAATGAAAAAATAATTTTTGGAGAAAAGGAAAAAGCAGAAACATTATATTTTTTAACCGGCAGTCAAATTTTTGAAACAATGAAAGAAGTAAGTGAGTCTTTAGCAGGAAGAGTTGGAATATTAGATTTATATGGTTTAACTGAAAGAGAAATTGAAAATAAAAGTGACGAATTATTTATTCCTAAAATTGAAGACATAAAAAAAAGAGTTAGAACAGAATATAAAACAACTTTAAATTTATACAAAAAAATATTTAAAGGTACTTATCCTGAACTATATATATCTAGTAAAGAAATAGAACAATATTATAGTGACTACTTAAAAACATTTATGGAAAAAGATATTAGGAAATTTATAAATATATCTGACGAAAATAAATTTATAAAGTACATTTCTTCTTTAGCCGCAAGGACTGGACAAGAATTTATCGCAACATCTGTAGCTTCTGAAGCAGGAATAGATGATAAAACAGCTACTTCTTGGTTATCAGTACTAAAAAATACTGGACTTATCTATTTACTACAACCATATATGAATAACGCTGTTGGAAGAGCAATTAAAAGAGAAAAAATATATTTTATGGACACAGGTCTTGCTTGTTATCTAGCAGGATATGTTGACCCAATTACATTAGAAAGAAGTGCATACAGTGGTCCAATATTTGAAACATATGTAGTAACAGAAATAATTAAATCATTTGTAAATCATGGTAAAGATGCTAGAAAACACCTATATTTCTATAGAGATAATAACCAAAAAGAAATAGATTTACTTATAAATTATAATAATGTTATGTATCCAATAGAAATTAAAAAAAGTGCTAACCCTAACAAAGACGCAATCAAGAATTTTGATATAGTAAATAAATTTGAACCTGAAAAAGGTAATGGAATAGTTCTTTGCATGACAAAAGACATAATAGCAATTGACGAAAACAACTACATGGTTCCAATTGAATATATTTAAAAAATTTTATACATTTTCGGAATGTAATTCCGAATTTGTATATTTTTTTATGTAAAAGAAAAAGCTAACTCTTAGTTAACTCCATCTATACAATTATTATAAATCCATTCCTTTATCTCAGTATAATCTCCAGTTTCATAAAATTTAATAAGAACCGTAAAATACTCACCTATCTTTTCTACTGGTACAGCTATTATTCCTTGTCCAGTTCTTATCATTTCCTTATTTGCTACCAAATTAGCAACCCTTTTATTTCCATCTTTAAACATTTGACTTCTTTGGATGTAACAAAATAATGTAATTGCTCTTTCCAAAGAATTTGCAATACTAAGAACACTTTCTAGTTCTTTATCATAATCACATTCACTTGGTAATTTTGGTCTCCATGAAGTTCCAGTAATACCTACTCCACAGTCTCTATATTCTCCTAAAGGGAATAGATCTTGTCCTTTACATATCTGAAAATGTATTTTTTTAATATAATCAGTACTCATTTCATCATCAACAGTGGAAAGAACAAATTCCCAAGCATCTTTTAAACCTTTTAACTTTAACATATCGTCTACACTAATTTTTCCAGTGTTAACATTATTAAAGAAGGCATAAACTGTAGACATATCAACATTTATGCCTTCTAAAACCGCACTTTTATAAACGCTATCTACTAGTTTTCGTTCAGCAAAAAATATATTATCTTCTTTAGTCATATTATAAATACTATTCATTATATCTTCTTTATACTCTTATGGTTTTTAGCAAGTTGTTTAACACCATACATATAACCAAAAGCAATACTTGCAATACTTCCGTCAATTCCTACTACAACTCCATCACCAAACTTATCATGATGTATCTTATCTCCTACTTTCAAATCTTCATTTCTGTCTTCATCATACATATTTCCTACTATAACAGAGCTTGTATTTCTTGTAATACTCTCTTCTTTATCAAGTAACTCACTATCAATTTCCCCAATAAATCTACTAGGTAAATTATTACTCACTTGTCCAAATAAAGTTCTCTTTTTAGCATTCATTATCCAAAGTTTCTCTTTAGCTCTTGTAATACCTACATAACAAAGACGTCTTTCTTCTTCAAGATCACTTTCACTTTCAAAACTTCTATTATGAGGAAAAACTCCTTCTTCCATTCCAACTAAGAAAACATCATTAAATTCAAGCCCCTTCGCACTATGAAGAGTCATCAAATTAACCCCGTTTTCTACTTCCTTATACTCATTTCTATCACTAACTAAACTAATATTCTCTAAGAAATCTTCTAAACTAAAAATACCTCTCTCTTGAAAACCAAGTGCAATACTCTTAAACTCTTCTAAGTTTTCAAGTTTTATCTCACTTTCCAAACTATTCTGTTCAAGTAAATCAGCCTTAAGTCCAGACTTATCCAAAATTGCATCAACTAATCCAACTAAATCAGTATTCTTTGATATCTCAGTTAACTCAAGTATCAAATTCTTAAAATTAAGTTCTCTACCTTCAGTTATAACACTAAACATACTAGTATCACTTATTTTAGCTTCAGTTCTAAGCCTATCAATTGTCTTATTACCAATACCCCTTTTAGGAACATTAATAACTCTCTCCAAACTAGCATCATCATTATTATTATATATTAAATGCATATAACTAATTAGATCTTTTATCTCTTTTCTATTATAGAAAAAGTAAGACCCAACTATCTTAAAAGGAATATTCTCTTTAAGAAAAGCCTCTTCAAACACACGACTTTGTCCATTTGTTCTATATAAAACTGCTATCTCACTAGGACTTTCTCCACTTTCAATTAACCCCTTAGTAAGTCTAACAACAGTACCAGCTTCTTCTAGTTCATTATCACATCTAATATACTTAATCTTATCCCCGTCGCCCTTACTACTCCATAAGTTCTTTTCTTTTCTCTCTTTATTATTCTTAATCACACTATTGGCAGCATTCAAAATATTATTAGTACTTCTATAGTTTTCATCTAGTACTATAGTCTTCGCATCTTTATTATCTTTTTCAAAATTAAGAACATTCATATAATTAGCAAATCTAAAACTATAAATGCTTTGATCCATATCTCCAACTACAAACAAATTCCTATATTTACTACTTAAAATCTTACATAAATCATATTGAACCATATTTGTATCTTGATACTCATCTACTAAGATATACTTATAATGCTCTTGATACTTCTCTAAAACACTCTTATCTTTCTTAAATATCTCTAAAGGCATGATTAACAAATCGTCAAAGTCAACACTATTACTTCTCTTTAAAGCACTCGAGTACATCTTATATATCTTACAAGCAGCAGAATCAAGTGGTGCCTTTGCAAACTTTTCATACTCTTCTGGACTTAAACCCTCATTCTTTGCAAAACTAATTTTATTTAAAATACTCTTAACAGGATACATATCACTATCTAAATTTAACTCTTTCATAAATCTTTTAATCAAAGTATTAACGTCATCCCTATCAAGTATAGTAACGTTATTTGAATACCCTAAAACACTAGCATTTTCTCTTAATACCTTTAATCCAAAACTATGAAATGTCCCTATAAATATTTTATCAGCTTCTTCTCTAGTACTATTTTCAACTCTACTTCTCATTTCTCTAGCAGCCTTATTAGTAAAAGTAATCGCAAGTATATTATATGGACTTACTCCGTTATTTATTAAATTTACTATTCTCTCAGTTAAAACTTTAGTCTTTCCACTTCCAGCACCTGCAAGTACTAGACATGGTCCATCCATAAATTCAACTGCCTCTTTTTGTTTATCATTTAATTTAACCATATAATTCACCACTCTTCTTATCTATTATACAACACCCAAATAAAAAAGAAAACTCTTGACTTTTAAAGTTTTCTTATTTTTTCATCAAACATTTTATTAAATATACTAATATAGTCATTAGTTAACTCAATATCAAACGTACTAGTATACTCTAGTAATCTAAGATATATCGGTTTCACTTCATAATAACACAAACTCATATAATCAAGTAGTTCATCAAACACTCTCCCAATATAATTAGCATCCCTATTTCTACTAACAATAATAGAATTAACTTTAGCTTTAACGTTACCTAAATTAACAAGCATCGCCTCACGTATATCTCTTATACTATTATAAATCTCATCCATATTCATAACTAATCCATCTTAATAATAATTTCCCCATCTTTACTATAAAGAAGTTTCTCTCTAGCATATCTAGCTACATACTCTTTATCTTGAAGTTTATTTATCTCACTCTTTAAAAGGTCTTCTTTCTCTAAAATCTCTTTATACTTTGTTTCTAACTCTTTCTTTTCATTAATATTCGTAATAATAACAGACCAATAGCTAAACATTCTACTAACAAAGAGTACCAAAAGTGGTATCATAATCATAAATAGTAAAGTAATTCTTCTTTTATCCTTTTTAGTCATAATATTATCTACCTTTCCCAATATATAATACCACATCTAACATTTTTTATCCATAGATTTCACTTTACTTTTCTTTAACTTTACACATTTTCTCAAATTTTTATATTTCCCACTAAACAAAATAAAACTAATCAAAAATACCATCACAAAATAAATGTGAACAACTCCATAGTTAATAACTTTTAACAAAAGAAAATAAATAAGACCGACATCTATACAAAATAATACGTTAATAACTATTCTATAAAGAATACTCGTTTTATACAAAAATGAATAACTAATATTATATAAATAACTAACAATAATACCATAACTAAAAGAAAAAATAATACTTTGTAGTTGTATATCTAACTTCATTTAAATAGCTTAGAAAGCACACTTTCTTCTTTAGCTTTCTTTCCCCCATTATCTAAATAATTAAAAGAATTTATTTTCCCCTTAATAGACAAAGTTCCTTCCCAAGTATCTAGTTTAATAAGTTCTAAGTCTTGTCCCTTTATTAAAATATACCCCATCACACTCTCTAAAAAGAATTCCTTACTATCAAAACTCTCTAACTTTTTAACACCACTTACTACTAAAGTCTTTCTCTCGTTTATTTCTACTAAATGATTAAAATTACTCTCTCTATCCTTTTTATCCATACATTTCACCCACAAAATAATATGCATAAAAAAAGAAGAATATTACTACTCTTCTGTTGGTTCATTTAAAGATTTTTCATAAGCATCAAGAATTTCTTTTTCAAACATAGTTCTTACTTCTTGACTAATTGGATGAGCTATATCTCTATAACCACCACTGCTAGTTTTTCTACTAGGCATTGCTATAAATAATCCTTTTGTCCCTTCTATGATTCTAATATCATGTACTGCGAATTCGTCATCTAATAAAACAGATGCAATTGCTTTCATACGAGAGTCTTCTCTATCACTCTTACGTATGCTTACGTTAGTTATCTTCATCTTTCATTCCTCCTCTTGTAACTACTAACATAATTATATAATAACTAGAGTAAGTTTTCAAGTGATTTTGAATATGTTTACACAAAACACTACAAGTTATTTTCTTTTATCTGAACATCCTTGATTAATACATCATTATAACTAAAACTCTTTGTAACACTCCCGACTAGCACTGTAAAAACTTTATCATAAACACTAATTATAACACCCTCAAATTTCTCCCACTTATTCCTACCAACATTAACCTTAAACAAGCATGGCTTTCCTACTAAAGACGCTACAAAATCTTTTGTTTTTTTTATGTTCATGCTTCACTCCTAGGATACCCTGTATACATAGTTCCTTTACTTATAAGTCCACCTATACCATCTTTTCCATACTTAGTTTTCCCAAGTAAACTCTTTAAATCACAATTCTTATTTCTATCAAGTAAACTAAGGCTAGTCGCAATAATAGCTGGATCTAGAGCATGAATATTAATTCTTTTAGGACTACTTGCAAACGTAGCCCCACTCTTTAAAAGAGATTCATAATCACTCTGACATGCACCTGCAATTATAATAAGTTTATCACTAGACTTCTCGTACTTTCTAGCTTCACTTACAGTCTTACAAAAATTATTACTATTCTTATAAACACCTTTCTTCAAAAACGCATCATGCCCAGTTATAACAAGAATATCAGGATTTACTTCATTTAAAAACTTCTTAACTAATGCACTCATCTCACTTTCCTTAACACTCTTTCCAACTGCTTTAACATTATTCTTCTTATAAAAATCCATACACCTATTCAAATAAGACTTGTCCCCATCAATATGTAATATTTTTCCAGGCATATAAAAAAACTCGTCTCTATCTAAATTATTATCTAAAGAAGGAAAAAAATCATCACACTTTCCCCTTTCACAAGTAACCAAATCACTTATAGGCGCGTCAGCTAGTAACCTATAATCAATTCCCCTTAATTTACAAATATCCTTTTCTATTCCAATAACCTCAAAAATAACATCATTATTATAACTCTTCCTACTAACATAATCTCCTAATTTTATCATAATACCCCCTAAAAAAATATATTCATAATTATTAATTTAATAACAAAAAAAATCACTTAATTAAAAGTGAACTTTTTTAACATATCTCATTAAAAACACTAACAAAATCTTCTAAACTTAACTGTTCTGCTCTATAAGTTAAATCTTTACCTATTTTATTTAAAGACTCTTCTACTTTTTCTAAATCATACTCTTTTAAATTATTTTTTAAATTCTTTCTCTTCTGTTTAAATGCATCTCTTACAAATTTAAAAAACAACTCTTTATCTTTTAATTTTAACAATTCTTTCTTTCTAGTAAACTTAACAACTATACTATCAACATTAGGTTTAGGAACAAAACAAGACTTACTAACTAAGCAAACTTTTTCAATATCAAAGTAATATTGTAAATAAACACTTAAACTATTATAGTCTTTACTTCCAGGCATACTTTTAAATCTATCTCCCACTTCCTTCTGAACCATTATAATCATTTCACTTACATCTGTCTCATTAATAACTTTAGTAATTATAGGCGTAGTTATATAGTATGGTAAATTCGCTATTAAATGAAGTTTCTTACCCTTATATTTAGATAAAACTTCCTTTAAATCAACACTTAAAAAATCACCATAAATTACTGTTAAATTATCACTTTCTATCTTATCAAGTTCATCCTTAAGTCTTGTATCAATTTCAAACGCAATAACTTCTACTCCAAGTTTAACAAGTAACTTAGTAATTGACCCATTGCCTGGTCCTACTTCTATTATTAAAGAATTATCTTCAATACTAGCTGAAGAAACTATCTTTTCTCTAATATTATTATCTATCAAAAAATTTTGACCTAAACTCTTCTTAAAATTAAAATTATCCATTATTTAAACCTATTACCCTTATAAGCAATTTGATTATCACTAAAACCAGTTACCCAATTGCTTCTAAAACTATAATAATTACAGTTTCTTACACCATTTAAAGCATCATCCACTACTTCTTTAACAACACCAACACTCTTAACATTAAGTGTTCCATCTTCATTTAAGAATTTCAAGTAGTGTCCATCTAAATATCCAGTAAATTGTCCAGGTGCAGTAACTACTTGAAGTGGAGTTTTACCACTGCTGTCACTTCTATTTAAAATAACACTAACAACAGCTAAAACATCATCTTTATTAGCTCTACTTTCACTTGCAACAACAGCTACAAACTTGTCATAATCAAGCCCATATAACTCATATTCCTTATTATCAGCACTTAGAATAAAACCTTTTTCAGGTAAACTTAAATACTTAGTTAAAACCGGATTTTCAGTTGTATATATCTCTTCTTTATTTTCAGAAATAACATTCTGACTTAAACTCTTTAATTCATTTGTATTCTCTACAGTAATTACATCGTACATAACATTAGTTGTTCTACCAAGCAAAAAAACTACTGCAAAAACAATTACTAATCTTGTATATGTAAACCATTTTTTAGGTTTATATTTTTTCACTTTTACACTCTCCTACATGAATAATTATATCAAATAATCTAGTGTATGTCAAAAATGTCTTTTGCATTATTAGTTGTAACTTCTTCCACCCTAAATAAGTCTTGGCCTAAACTATCAGCAAGCACTTTAGCAATTATAGGAATATTCTTGCTTTCATTCTCTTTTCCCCTATAAGGTTCTGGACTCAAAAAAGGTGAATCAGTTTCTAAAACTAAATTCTCTAGTCCTAAACTTTTAACAGTATTCCTTAAATTAGAGTTCTTAAAAGTTAATACCCCACCTATGCCTAGTTTATAACCTAATTTTATGTATTCCATTCCCACTTCTTTAGAAGAACTAAAACAATGTATAATTCCTTTTAAATTGTATTCTTTTAAAATGTTAATTGTATCCATCACAGCATCTCTTGTGTGGATAACTACAGGTTTATTAACTTCTTTTGCGAGTTCTAGAAAAGCCTTAAAAACTCGTTTTTGACTTTCCATATCATCTTTTCCATAATAGTAGTCTAGCCCAATTTCACCAATAGCTACCACTTTTTCGTTTTTAATTAATTCCTTAAACTTATCCATCTCACTAAAATCAAAGTCTTTCGCGTGTTCTGGATGTACTCCAATACACGCATAAACTCCATCATATAATTTAGACAACTCTACACTTGTTATACTTGTTTTCAAGTCTTCACTTGCATTAACAATTATATTAACATTTGCTTCTTTTGCATTCTTAACAAAACTCTCACTTTTTTCAAAAGGTATATGAGCATGTGTATCAACGAACATAAACTTCACCCACTAATCAACTAAATAAAACTTAATTATTAAAGCTGTAATACATACTGGAATAACTATTTCGTAAAACTCATCAACTCCAGTATAAACAAAATACAAAACTACTAACAAGCACCACAAAACACATTTTACTGCTCTTTTTACTGCATTATTCTTAGTTTCACATATTTTCATAATTATCACTGATACTAGTTTATCATAAATTATTACAACTTTGGCATTTTTCGACAAACTAAGTCATAAATTGACACATATTTTTACAAAAAAAGAATATACTTTAATATGTTAGATAAAATATGGTTTATATTAATAATTACTATTATCTTTTCAGGTATATATTTTTCAAAAAAAATTAATTTTAAAAATTACAATTTTAAAAATTTGACAAGTAAAATAAACAAAGAAAGTCTTTTTTTAGCACTAGGAACTAAAATGGGTGTAGGCACGATTATTGGGACAACTCTTTCTATTTATATAGGTGGTCCTTCCACCATTATATGGATATACTTATTTACTATCATTTCTTCAAGTTTAATCTATGTAGAAAGTTATTTAGGTAGCAAATACAAAGAAAAAACCATGACTAGTTACATAGGCGGAATATACTACTATACAAAACAAGGCCTAAAAAATAAAAAATTAGCTACACTTATGTTAATAATCTTCATAACTACATATAGTATATTCTTTTTAATGATACAAACAAACACAATAATAAATACATTGTTAATAAATAAGAAGTTATTCACTTTAATTTTAATAATTCTAGTTACTTTGTTAATAACTAACAACATTGATGAAATAAGAAAAATACTAAACAAACTAGTACCAATAATCACTGTATTCTTTGTATCAATTTCTTTATACACAATTTTAAAAAACATAGACTTACTACCTAACATTATCAAACTTATATTTAAAGACTTATTCACATTAAAAAGCATAACTATAGGTCTAGTAATTGGCATAAAAAGAAGTATATTTTTAAATGAACTATTAATAGGTACCACTAGTATGTCTAGTGCTGTCGGAAATAAAAATGCATATGTAACTGCAAATACTTTGGTATTAGGTTCTTACTTTATAGTATTTGTAATTTCTACACTAATTGCTTTACTTAATTTAATTTATATCTACAAGTTCGGTATACATGACACTTCTTACATTTCACTATTAAAACACGTATTTTATTTCCACTACCAAAACTTTGGTAACTATTTTTTATCCTTAATTATCACACTTCTAGCGTCTTCTAGTATTATTTCAGGAATATATATAGGTTTATCAAATATAACACATCTAACTAAAAACAAATTAATTATTAATATTACTAAAATTTTTGTTTTATCTTCTTTAATTCTAGGAGTATATATAGACACTACTTTAATATGGAAATTCATTGATATAATGATGTTTATACTAATATCTCTAAATTTAATAATTATCCACAAATTAAGTGACTTAAATAACTTTGTGTGATAAAATTAATATGGTGAAGTAAAATGATTAATAATGACTGGGATATAGTACTATCTAGTGTTTTAAACAGCACTGGTTTTAAAAAATTTATGGAAATGATTAAAAGTAAATATGAAGAAAGCACTTGTTTTCCTAAATACGATGATATATTTAATGCTTTAAAATTAACTCCTTATAAAAATGTAAAAGTTGTAATCCTAGGCCAAGACCCATATCATGGGGTTGGTGAAGCACATGGTTTGTCTTTCTCTGTTCTTGATGGCACTCCAAAACCCCCTTCATTAAAAAATATATTTAAAGAATTAAATAATGACTTAGGTTACGCTGAACCAGTTAGTGGTGACTTAACTGCATGGGCTAAACAAGGAGTACTTTTACTTAACAGTGTTTTAACTGTAGAAAAAGATAAGGCAGCTTCCCATAAAGACTTAGGTTGGAACTTACTTACTGACCATATAATAAAACTTATAAACATGAAAGAAACACCAGTAGTCTTTATACTTTGGGGTAACTTTGCAAGAAGTAAAAAAGCTTTTATCACAAACAAAAAACACTTAATAATTGAAAGCACACACCCTAGTCCATTCTCAGCATACAACGGTTTCTTTGGTAGCAAACCATTTTCAAGAACTAATAACTTTTTAAAACAAAACAATATTCCAGAAATAAATTGGGACTTAAACAAAAAGAATTAAACTACAAAATTTAATTCTTTTTCTATTTCATCATTTAATTCTTTTCCTTCATATAAAGTTCTCTCTTTAAATTTCTTAAACTTACATATCACTTTATAAGGAAACTTATTACATATACTATTAAATTCCATCGCACATTTATTATATAGAGTTCTAAGCGATATTAATTTAATTTCATTCTTATTTATATCTTTAATAATGCCATCAAAACTTTTAATTTCTTTAAGGTTAGGATTATCAGTATATATCTTAGTAATCTCTTCAAATGCACTAGTTAAAAGCTTATCTTTTTCATAAGGACTAGGCTTACTTACTTTAATGTTCTTAACATCTTCAAATACCTTAAATTCACTTTTTAACTCTCTTTCAATGATACCAATAACTCTTAAAATTAAACTCTCTTTATTGTTTAAAAATTCTATAATTTCTTTTTCACACATATTAAATTTATAAACTAAATTAACAACTCTTTCCCCTTTACTAATAAAAAATATAAGCGTAATACTAACAATAAGTACTAAAACACCAGATACATATAAAACCATATCCATTATCTCACTTCCCTTACTATTACATTTTACCACATATTTTACTATTTCTAAAGTATAAATTTAATATTTTACCCTCTTATGTAGTCAGGATAAGTTCTTCTAACTAAACACTTAGCTTCCTCTAAATAAGTAATTTCATGCCCTAAGTACTCACTTATCTTAGTTCTAAACATTCTTAAAAACTCTAAAGAACTAACATCTTTACTAATATACATCTCTTTAAGCATAGTATCACTAAGAACAAAATGATTAAAAAAACTATCAACTAAAAAACTATTTATTCCAATATCAAAGTTATATCTATTATCTACATAAACATCACTATTTTTAGAGTACTCTAGTGTATCTACTATAGCTAACGCATCTTTAGAATACATTATATTATATAAAACATCATAAGTACAAACACCTTTATCACTAATAATCTTAATATCTTTATAAACTTTAGATATCAAATTCTCAAAATTATCTAAGTCAATTCTAAACGGGTTCATCTGACATAAATCATGCCCCTTAAAATATTCTAAAGTATACCCTTCAACTATGCCATCTACCATAATAGCATCTTTAGGAAACTTATATGTATCATTAACAACATCAGAAAATTTAAGAATATCTCCCATAGTATACATTGAATTTTCTTTTTCTGTGTATGTATGAAATACTTTATACACTAAATCATTACTCATATCAACATAGCAACTTCCTTGACTTCCTGCACCCAAATAAGATAACTTATATAATAATTTGTCCAACTGTCTTCTACTTATCTGCATAATATTCTCCTATATTCTTCTTTTCTTCTAATATCCCCATGAACACATTCATACAAGGAACTTATCTGTGAATACTCTAACCATCTAGGATTATACTTAATTAAATAGTCAAACGCATCTTCAAAGCTCATTACATTATCATTAAAATAACCTACATTCTTAAAATTTCTCATTTTATTTTTATATAACTCTTCATAATCAGGCGCATTTTCTCTTAAACTATTTTCTAATACAAACATATCATTATATAAAGTTTTCTTATCTTTAATCTTAGAATTAAATACTAAATAGAAAAACTGAACAAACTGATTAATAGCTTCATTATTAGCAAAAACTTCTTCTGAATAATATTGATAATTACCATAATAATAACTATCATCAAAGTTATGCTCCACAACATAAAATCTAATCAATTTTTCTTTAAGTATTCTAACTGTATCTTCATTAACAATTTTCCTATAATTAATATCACAATACACTTGAAAATGTACTAGTTCATGAAAAACAACAGATAAATATTCAATGTTACCCTTATATATACTTTCCATTATTTCACTTTGTATAACTATTCCATTACCAGTTTCAAGAAATGCTCCTGAAAACCAATAATCAAAAACTAATACTAGCACTTCTCTAGATACATTTATTCTTTTAAGATAATAACACATAACATCATTAATAAAACTTCTAATTAAATTCTCAAATTCTTCATAACTTATATAACTTTCAAAAGACTGATTACTTTTTAAATTCTTAGAAAACTTAATTATCAAATTCCCTAACTCATTAGCACTTTCACTATAATCAAATAACCCTTCATCAATTAATTCCATAAGTACCCCTTCTTTTAGCTATATATGATACCATATTTGGTACAATTTGTCAAACAAAAAAACTTTAGATTAAACTAAAGCTTTCCATACTTTAATATTGATAACATCATTTCTGTAACTATCTCTCCAATATATTCTTTATTTTCAACTCTACTACTCTTACCAACTTCAATTTTTTTATTAAAGTACTCGTTATTATCCCTATCATATATACTTACAAATACAACATTATCACTACCAAATAAATTCTCTTTATCAACACGATTTAACTTACCAGTTATACCTATTCCATAATTAGCACCAGTATACAAGCTAATATTTTTACTCATTTCCATAGATGTCTCCATACTATATACTGAATACTTAAGTATTACTTCACTGCTAACTCCAAGTTTTTCCTTAAATGAATTACTATAAGTTACTGCCCCAAAGTTAAACACTTCACTTGACCCCTCTACATTAGTAATAATATTAGCAATATATCCACCAGTACAAGACTCCATTGTACTTACTTTCTTACCAAGCTTTAATAACTCATTAACTACTTCATTCATTATTTATTACCTCGCTCACTAACTTAGTTAACTCATCTTTTCCGGTCTTACTTAAATGTTTATTATCTGCCATCAAATAATCTTTATTATTTTTAACATCAAGTTTAATTACCTTAACATTCTCTAACTTACTTAACTCACTAATTTCATTGTTAACACTTATTACATATAAATCTTTTCCTTCTAACATTTTAGCTATTTCTTTATATTCACTTACTTTAATATCTTCATCAAACATTAATACCACACGATTAGTAATTTCTTTCTTTTCAATACTTTCACTTATTAAACTCATTAAATCACTATAACTAAATTTATCTCTAGTTATAAAATTACTTTTACTAAACTCACTCTTAAAATTTTGAAAAACACTAAGTAAAAGTGTATCTCCATAAAATGTAATCTTACTTTTTAACTCTTCTTCATACTTACCAATAGCTTCATCTTGCTTCTTCTTATATTCATTCATATAATAATTATATAATTCATTCAAAATTACTTCAGTATAAGCTTTTCTACCAACTGGATTTAAATGTATTCCATCACTATAAAAGTATTCATCATGCCCCTTACTCAAACTCTTCCAGTCTATTATATGTAAATTACTAAACTCACTTTCATACTTCTTCAATTTCTCATTAACATAATCTAAATTAGTAGTATTTATCCAGAACACCTCATGTCCTTCAGTTAACTTCATAATCTGTAACTTACAACTTCTATTGCAGTCTCCATTAGTACCCAAATGAATTAGGATAGGCTCCCCTAGCATATTCTTTTTCTTTAAATCTATTAATATATCATCCACTTCATAGTCAGTCCTACTCACCTTAGCATCAAAGTATCCATTAGGAAAAGCTTCATACAAATTGTTTATAGCCCCCAGCATAACTGAGTCTCCTATTCCAATTATAGGAAAAGACTTAATCACTTCCATTAACTTATCTTTATCAACATCAAGTTCGCTTAATATTTTATCTAAATCTTCTCTTTCCTTTTCAAGTTCTTTCTGATAATTCTCTTGATTTTCGTTTACTAACTTTTTATTTTCTTCTAACTCTTTTTCCAATGCTTTCATTTCACTAGTATGATCTTTACTTTCAGCAAATTTTAGCCCACCATATATCAGAAAACATCCAACTAAAATAATTAATAAACATCTTATCTTTTTATACTTAGAACTCTTAAAATCTAAAGCAATATGTAAAATTATAGAAATAACTATAACTAAAACAAAGATTAAACTTACTTTTTTAAATCCTTCTAACCCACTGTACTGAATTAAATATATAACAGGATATTGTACTAAATATACTAAATAACTTATATCACTAAATTTCTTAATAACATATCCAAAGAAGTTAGTCTCATTTTTAACATTTACATCTACTGTACCATAACTAATTAATCTCATGCTAATTAGACTTGATAAAATCATTGCAACACTAAAATACTTTGAGTCATATCCTACAGTTACAAACATACCAATTAAAATTACTAAATAAACAAAATATATTATCTTACTTAACTTCTTATCATTAATTATAATAGGTCTGTAATAGTGATGTACCATTCCCAAAAATACACCAAACCAAATTGAAAACATACGTGTGAAAGTTCCATAATACAAAGCCATTGTACTTCCATTTAAACTAACTTTATAAAAATATACTGTACTAATAATACTTACTAAAAATGTAATTACAACAGGTGCAATCTTACCTAATTTATCACCCAACTTTTTAAGAATCAAAAATATAAAAGGAAACACTAAATCAAATTGAAGAAGTATAGATATATACCATAAATGCATAAATGGTGAATTAATATGTCTTGAAAAATAGTCTAAACTTGCCCCAACTTGCCAAATATTATTGTACCCTAAAAGTGCACTAGTGCTTTCTGGTTTTAAATTAAACCATGAAACATTAGGAATTAAACTAACCACACCAATTGTTAATAAAACAACTACGAAAAGTGGTAAATATATCTTAAAAAACCTATCTTTATAATATTTCTTTAAAGAAACTTTTTCATTTTTAAATAAACTCTTACAAGTAAAATACCCACTCATTACAAAAAAAGTGCAAACAGCCAAATAACCACCCTTTGATAAGCCTAAATGATATAAAAGCACAAATAAGCACGCTATTACTCTTAAAACATCTATATATTTATAATACTTCTTCATATTTACCTCACTTAATATAATATACTATAATTATATCATTTTCTTTCATAAACTTAAACAAAAAAAGAGTTATATCTTTAAATTTGACATAACTTCTTTTATGAATTTACACTTTTCATTTTAACTAGTTTTTCTTCATTATCAGCAAGTATTACACTAAACTTAATTCCATTAGAATTATTAGCTATTGCTTCTTTTTCAAATGTTATCATATCACTTGGCAAATCATCAATTCTAGCCCACACTAATTCTTCACATTTATCTTTTTCATTAATTTTAATTTCACCAACGTAACTCTTAATTTCAAAATAAACATCAAAGTAACTTGGTAAACTCACATTTTTTCTATTAACCACAAAAGTATCAATTATATCTGAAACACTAACTTCAATACCCAATTCTTCTTTAGCTTCTCTCATCATTGCTTCATACACGTTTTCTCCTAAATCAACATGCCCAGCCGGAAGAGCTAAAAACCATACCATAATTTAGTACCCTTTCTACGTTGTAAAAGTATTTCTCCTTTTTCATTCTTTATAATTAAATAAATTGACGATAAAAAATTCTCTTTTGCCATAATATACCACCATTCTAATTATATCACATAACAAAAGAAAAAACATGTAAATTAAATCTACATGCCTATAGTTTTTTCAAATTTTTTAATTTTAATCAAAACATATATTTCTTCTACTAAACTAATTACTTCACTTACTAGTAAGAAAATACCACATAATGTTGTAATTGTTATAATAGACTCAAATGGATTAGTAATTAAAAGTATACCTATTATCATATTTAAAATTGACATGATAACAAGTAAAACCCAATTACTTTCAGGTATAGTACTCAAGTTAATTGAGATTTGCATTTTTAGTAAACTACTTACTATAACATAAATACCTAACATAATAGGAAATACTTCTACTAAACTACTTCTATAAATGAACACAAGTACACCTGCTATAATATTTGTAATACCACTAAGAAAATCAAAACTAAATAATCTCTCATCACTTTCAATAGTAAAATATGTAACCACTCCAATAACACCATTAACAAGCATTATAATTGAAAATAATAATACAAAAGTCTCAATAGATTTAATTGGTTTAAATATTAAAAACAAAGATAAAACTATCATAAGTATAGAAATAATCATAGAATACATTTCACACTTCTTAATATACTTTTTTATCACTTTCTACTCCTCCTTATAATTATAATACCACATTAAAAAGAAAAATGCACCAACAATTTTATTGAAAGTGTATTAATTTTTCAAGTGCTTTATATTTAGTATTATAGTTTTCCATTACTTTAAATGCACTTATTACTGCCTCTTTATCAACAATATCTCTTTTGTATAGCCCACTTGTTAAATAACCTGTTATACCATTCTCTTTTTTATTACATTGATTTAATTCAATTTTTTCAATTAAACTATTAAGCGACTTTCCAGCCTTTACCCATTCATACATATTTTTTGTAATCTGAAGTCCCATGCTTTTCCCAAAATATTCACCACCATTAATATCTCTTACTGAAGCATAAGTAACTATGAAATAAGCGTCTCCCACTTTCTCATAACCACCTTCAATACTTATCAAATAATCAAACGAAATATTATTACTAATCGCATAATTATAAAGATTTGCATTTCTATTTTGTACACCAATTAAAGTCTCTTCATTTAAAGGTTTTGAACTTACTAAAGAATTAACTTCTATCATTTTAGTATTAACGACTGTATACCCAAGTTCATTTAATGCAAGTTTTATACTTCTTTCTTTAGATACGTTTTTAGACCCTATTAAAATGTTCATATCATTCCCCCACTAAATATAATATACCTTATCAAGACTTACTTGTCAACTTCTATTCTACATTAACTCCTTTATTAAATGTTATAACACTTATTACGTTCATGAATAGTATTACAAAAGTATAAAAGATAATTGCTAAAACTAATAAAAGTTTTAATGTACTTGATTCTATAACTATATTACTTCTAAATAAATCCATCACTTTACTATTAAATAAACCTGTTATAAATAGTTGAAGTAAAATTGCGCATTGAGAAATAATATAAATAATAAACCCATATAATACTGAAAAACCTAACTTTGAATTATTTCTGTTATATCCAAATATCATTCCAAGAAAACCAGACTGAATAGCATTGATAATCTCTAGAAAAAGAATAACTACTACCAAAATAACAAACACTGTAGTATTAATATTTAACCCACTTGCTAAACCATTAATCATATCTCTTAACACCATCCATCTATCTTTAGTATAATAAGCTATTAACAAACTTATAAGAATTATAACAAACCCAACAACACTAAAAATTAAAGTTTCAATGAATCTTGACTCATAAATCTCAGCCTTTGTAACAGGAAGTGTATGTGTTAAATAAGCTTCATCTTTATAAATAGAATCTCTAAATCTAACAAAACTTCTCATAATTGTATTAATCATAATACTTGCTACCATTGAAAACATTACTCCAACACATATCTGTCCAATAACTTCAATTATAACACCACCATCAAGAGAAAAGAAAATTCTTGTTAAAACTGCAAATATAATAGACAAAATATAAAACACACCCATATTTCCTATCATATATTTTAAATCATACTTTAATAACTTATTTAACATTTGAACATCCTCCTAAACACTTCATCTATACTAGCACTCTCTTTAGTTCTTAGTTTATCTGCTCCACTCTGTAAAATTATTTTCCCTTTATCAATAAACACTACTTCATCTAATATTCTTTCTATATCAGAAATTAAATGCGTTGAAATTATAACACTAGCATCTTCTTTAAAATTACTTAAAATAGTATCAAGAATATAATCTCTTGTAGCCGGGTCAACTCCACCTAGTGGTTCATCTAAAATATATAAGTCAGCTCTTCTTGACATAACAAGCACAAGTTGTACTTTCTCTTGCATACCTTTACTCATTTTACTAAGATTCATATTAACATTCAAATCTAAATCTTTTAATAATTTAAGTGCTTTGCCTTTATCAAAATTATCATAAAAATCACTAAAATAATCTAGTACTTCTACTACTTTCATTTGTTTGTTTAAATAAGTTCTCTCCGGTAAATAAGAAATAATCTTTTTAGTTTCAACACCAACACTTTTACCATTAATTAGTATCTTACCTTCAGTAGGAGTTAATAAATCATTGATTAATTTAATTAATGTAGTTTTACCTGCTCCATTTTTACCAAGTAGTCCAACTATCTTTCCATTAGTAATAGTCAAATTAATATTGTTTAAAATTGTTTTATCACCATAACTCTTGCTTAAATTTTTAATATTAACTAAATCCATACTAATCCACCCTTTCTAAATATTTAATAGAATCTGCTTTCCCTAGTCCAATTCTCTTCATTCCTTCAAAATAACTCTTAGCCAAAGTAAGAGCGTACTCATCTTTTAACTTCTCCACAACCTTAACATCCTTAGTAACGTACTTACCATTAGTTCTCTCAGTATATATTAAATTTAAACTTTCAAGTTCAGCCAAAGCCTTTTGCATAGTATTTGGATTAACCTTAAATGAATTAGAAAACTCTCTAACCGAAGGCAACTTTTCTCCACACTTAAAAACTCCAGACATAATATAAATCTTGATATACTCTAAAACCTGTAAATATATTGGAATATTATTATCAAATATAACATTCATAATCTCACCTCACTGTGTCACTTGACTAATACAATAATATTGTATGCTATTTCAAAATAAAAGTCAACAAAAAAATGTGAATAATTTTTAGTTTATCCACATTCATAAATTACTTAGTTATTTTTCTTATTAACATTAATTAAGCTTCCAATTAAACCACTTAGGGACATTAAACCAAGAATTCCATAAGTTAAAATCTCATCTCCTGTTTTTGGATTTTCAATAGATGGAATAACTTCTGGTTTTTCTTCAAGTTCTGGAGTAGGTTTAATTATAGGTTTTTCTTCCTCTTTCTCGTCTTCTGTAACACTAAATTTAGTAGTAACTTCCTTACCATCATTAAACGTAACTTTTAAAGTATGTTCACCAATTGACAAAGTATTTAAATAACTTGCATTCAAAATAATTATTGTACTACCAGATTTAGAAGTATAGTTTTCGCTATCTAATAAAGTACCATCAACATATACTTTACCACCATTTTGAAATACATCATATAAAGCATCAATTCTAAACTTAGCATCACTAGACTTATCTTTATTATAAACTAGTCCTTCACCTTCAAGAAATTTATACTCTACTTCTACTACTTCTTCATCAGCATAAATAAATGTATATTCATAATGATTTCTAGTATAATAGTCATCCCTTATTTCATTTATTATACCCTTTTCAGTACCAATGTAAGTTAGCTTAGAACCAGTATACTTGGTACGAAGTCCTTTAAAAACTTCACTCTTCTTAGTTCCAACATTTACCGCAGTTATTATTGCTTTATTTTCCGCTTTATCTCCAACTATCTTTATAACAGCTTCTGTTTCATCTTCTGTTACTAATAGACCTTCGTAATCTTTTTTGAAATATAAAGTTTTTTCTAAATCAGCAAATGTTTTAAGTCCCTCAGTTAAATCATCAGTTTTAGTATAATCAATAATATATTCTTTTCCATCTCTTAAATCAATAACACCAGTTGATGTTAAATCTGTGTAATTATTTCTAACCTTAGTATTAACCACAAGATTAATTCTAGAAAGTTTAATTTTTAACACGCCTGAAAATTCACTACTATTCAAAACAAAATTTTCTTCATCCACAGGATAATACCACCCATTAATTGATAATTTAACAGGATAGTTTTTAATTACAGCACCAGACGCACCTGTACTCGTCTTGTCTTCAATTTCAGTTATTTTAAGTTTATACTCTGCTTCATTTAAGTCAATTACTATTCCATCATGAATATTAGTAACTAACTCTTCTCCTTTAAATAATTGAATTTTACCAACATTATCATACTGAACATACCCGTCATACTCGTTAGCTCCAGAAAACTTTAATGTAACTTCGTTTTTTTCAGTCGCATTTACTCCTGTAACAAATGCAAAAACACTAATTACAAACACCATTAATTTACTTAATTTTTTCATAACTTTTCTCCTCTCATACAAAATAGTATAAACTATAAATACATGATAAACAATACACTTACCAATAAAAACATGGACAAATATGGTAATTTTTTATTAAATTAGACTAATAATATGATATAATATTCCTGAGGCGATTTTATGAACTTTAAAGACAAATTAAACGAATATCTAAAAATAACAAACTGTTCTTCAAAAGAGTTATCTACTTTATCAAATATTTCAGAAACAGTAATCAGTAGATATAGAAATGGACAAAGAGTTCCAAAAACAAATAGCAAGCAATTAAAAAGTATAAGCGGCGCTTTAGAAAAAATTATAAAAGACAAAAATAATACACAATATAAAGATGTTAACATATATGAAGAATTCACTAAACTTATCACAAACAATGATAGTTTTAACTACGAAATATTTAGTAAAAATTTTAACGAACTAATAATAACGCTTAAAATAAACATCAATGAACTATCAAAAAACATAGTATTTGACCCATCACACATTTCAAGAATTAGATACGGTAAATCTAAACCAGCTGACCCATTTGCTTTTTCAATAAAAGTAGCAAATTTCATTAGCAGCAAATACGATAACGAAAATAATCTAAAAAATATATCTATACTAACTGGAAAAGACACTACTAAAGAAAATATATATAATGTCATTTTAGAATATCTTACAAACAATAGTGAAACAAAAATAGAAAACAAAAATCACATTAATGACTTTCTAAATAACCTTAACAATTTTAACTTAAATGACTATATAAAAGCAATTAAATTTGACGAACTAAAAATACCTTACATTCCATTTTACAAGCAAAAAAGTAAAACATATTATGGACTAGAAGAAATGAAAAAAGCTGAACTAGACTTCTTTAAAGCGAACGTTTTAACTAAATCTAGTACTGAAATATTCATGTGTTCAGATATGCCTATGGAAGACATGGCAAAAGATGTTGATTTCGGGAAAAAATGGATGTTTGGAGTTGCAATGTGTCTAAAAAAAGGACTACACTTAAACATAATCCATAACTTAGATAGACCATTTAATGAAATGATGTTAGGCTTAGAAAGTTGGGTACCTATATACATGACTGGACAAGTTTCTCCTTATTACATAAAAAATTCAAAAGACAGTGTATATGGACATTTAAACTATGTTTCAAATAACTATGCCTTATATGGCGAATGTATAAAAGGACACCATGAAAATGGAAAATACTATCTAACAAATAATACTAAAGAAATAGAATACTATCATTCTAAAGCAAAATATCTTTTAAAAACTGCAAGTCCTTTAATGGAAATCTATAACAATGAAAATTCTAGTTTATTTAAAACATTCTTATTAAATGAAACCAAAATACACGAAAATAGAAAAAGGTACTTAAATTCTTTACCACTATTTACAATAAGTGATACACTACTTGATAAAATATTAATAAGAAACAACATTTCTAAAACTGACATAATTAAAATTAAAGAATATAAAAAAGCTGAAGAAAAAAACATAAAAGAAATCTTAAAAACAAATGAAATAACAGATATTATTCCAAATAATAAAGAAGTAAACGATATGTATCTTTCATTAGAAAATATATTTTATGACAAAAAAATTCTTTATACAAACGAAGAATATAAAAAACATTTAAAATCAACACTAAATTATAAAAATAAGAATTACAAAACAATAATATCTAACAACAGCACATTTAATAACATTTCAATAACCATATTTGAAGATAGCCAAGTAATAATTTCTAAAAGTTCAAACCCCGTAATACACTTTGTTATTAAACATCCAAAATTAATTTCAGCTATCAAAAACTTTACCCCATTAGTAAAAGAAAGTGAATAAGTAATCATTTATTCACTTTCTATTTTTTTAGTTTCATTTATTAGTTTATCAAAATCAGAAACATAACTTTTGTCTTGAATAACCCTATATTTTTCATATTCACTTGTTGCCTTATCAATTGCCTCTTTGTGTGTTATACTTCCTTTACCTTCTAACACATCATAATGAAAAACTTTTAAGGCATTCTCTACTTCATTTTTCCAGTCATTCATATACATTGTAATATTTCTTTCAGCGTTATTTTCTGCTATATCCAAAAATAAGTTAACTAAATTATTCAAACTCTTAATTTCTTTCTCATTCAAATAATTTTTAGCAATAATAACATCAGATTTTAATATCTTTCCATCAGGTGATTTTTCCCATGTAGTAAGTCCCATATTTTCTTTGTTCGCATCTACCCTATCATATATTATTTCTGCTGCAGTCTTTCCAGTTATTGCATAGTGAAACTTATTTTGTATAGTCTTATAAAAAGTTATAGCAGTGTCACTATTTTTATCATAATCTACAGAACATTCAGCGAATATATCAGTAATTTTTTGATAAAACATTCTCTCACTTGTACGAATTAATTTTATTCTTTCAAGTAATCTTTTAAAATACTCTTATAAATCTATCATCATTTAAAGCAAAACCCTGAACCATATAATCTTTAATTATTTTATTAGCCCAAGTTCTAAACTTAATAGCCTAGTTAGAATTAACTCTAAATCCTATAGAAATAATCATGTCCAAGTTATAGTATTTTGTATTATATACCTGTTTTCCATCATTACCCGTGTGTGCAATATTTGCACATGTGCCATCCTCAATCAATTCTTCATCTTTATAGATATTATTAATGTGTCTAACGACGCCACTTCTATCAATATCAAAAAGAATCGCTAAAGTATCAGCATTTAACCAAACATTTTTATTTTCAAGTAATACCTCTATATTAGTATTTCCATCTTCATTATTATAAAATATTATATTCTTTTCATTTCCAATAATTTTATCATTCATAGCCATTAACTCATATAAAAAATGTGAATAAAACAATGTTTATCCACATCTTAATTTATTTTCCACAACAGTTTTTGTACTTTTTACCGCTTCCACATGGATTTTTATAGTAGGTGTTTTGGTAGCTTTCCAAAGCTTTTTTTGGCTCTTTTCGGCTATTGAATGCACTTGGGAGCTTCCGAGAGCACTCGGGAAATCTAGCAGAAGGTATCTAAAAAAGTATCTAAAATTCAAAAATTAGTATTTTTCGAATATTTTTTGTATTGCAATTTTTATAACTTTTTCTTCTTCTGTTTTACCATTCCATCTTCATCAAGGTAAAGTTGGTTACTACATAATTGTAAAAGATCTCTAAATTCTTGTGAAACTTCTTCTGACATAAATTGTGTTCTTTGATCAGCACACATTTGAAATCTATTTTTTCTTATTTGGTCATTTTTCCACTCTTTATATTTATCAGGCATACATTTTGCACATGGACGATATCCGGCAGCAATTGCTATACCTTCATTTTGAAAAAAAACTCTATTTGAAATATAATAACCTTTTTCAATCCATCTTTTGGCTGATTGGCAGTCAAGTCTTCCATATATTTTTAATTTTCTATTGCCAGCTAATGTTCCTGGGGTATTACTCAAATACTCTTGTCCATTGCAATCAATTAATTTGAACTGTTTGCCTTGAAACTGTCTAATTGACTGTTTTAAATTATAAAGTAATTTCTCATATCTATTTTTTGTATCTTTGTTACTTAACAAATATTCTCTTGTTCTCTCTTCACTATTTTCATATTGAGGAATTTCTTTTAAAAATTGTTCTACTGTTAAATCAACAAGTTCATCATCTATTATATTGTAGTAATGACTTCCGGATGATGCCATGCATCTCATAATTTTTCCGCCAAAAAAATCATTTACTATTAGAGCTGTAATTGCACATTGTCCTATTGATGGATTTTCTTCATTCCATTTATCTCTTAATCCTGGTGAGCATGTTTCCAAATTCCATGATTGTATTAATATTTGTTTTAATTGTCCTATTTCCATAAAACCCTCCTATAAACATTATACCATATTATTCTTTATTTTTATTTAATATTATATGTTTTAAACTCGCTTACCAATGTCATTTTGGCATTGGACACAATTTCATCTTTTTTTGAAAGTAAAATCTTTGTAAATCCTTATAAATAAAGGAAATACTGTGATTTTTAACAATGCAAAAATTTTGTATTTTTATCTAATTTTTGGGTATCTAGATACCTTTTAGATACTCAGCAGATGGTATTCAAAAAGGTATCTAAAAATTTTTCTGAAGTTTTTGGAATATGAAAAAAGCCCATAATTACTGGGCTTTTATGGTATTTTTATTATCTTCCGTGACAGTTTTTATACTTCTTTCCGGATCCACATGGAGTAAATACTTCCAACTTTTGAATAATTTTTTATTATTAAATTTTAATTATTTACTCAAAAAGTATAATTTTTTATATTAAAGTTGCAAATTTTTTTAAAATAAAAGCACCTTTACAGGTGCCAAAATCACTGTATGGAGTTTTATTCCAAATTGTTTCTTGTATTTCTATCTGGGTTAGAAGCTATAAACTTTTGACCTGTTTCACGAACTGTTCTTACGTGATAATTAGGATATTGTCCTGACTCAACTTTTCGTACAGCTTGCTTAAGGGTCATATCCATTCCAAGATAATTATCATGTATTTTTGTGTTTAATCCTGTTGGACTTTCGGCTTTTACAGATAATCTTTTCATAGAATTCCTCCTTTCAAACGGAAGCTATTACTGTATAGCAAATTGTCAAGTACTAACAATTTTCTCATATTGTGTTGTAGTTCTATGAAAAATTGATTATACTATTATTATCATAATAGATCGAAAATATGATATTATTTAAGTTGCTATACATAATTTATAGCTTCCTAAATATTGCTAGAAAATCACTACAGTGATTTTTTATTTACTCCAAATTTTCTAGCTAAAATCATTATAACACGTTTTATTTTTTTTGAACATTATTTTAAACAAAAAAATTCATCTTTAAATGAATTTTTTAACATTACAACGTATCTAAAATAAGTGATTTATTTTTTGAATACAAATTCCCTATGATAATATAAATATTCTTCACGACCTTCTGTAGGTAAGCCCCTTACTTTTTTACCGTCAAAAATATCTAGTCTTTTTTGATTCATAGGTGAAATCCAAGGTGACACTAGCATAGTACCATCATTTTCAAAAGAAATAAAACCACGATCAAAAAGTTTATCATAAGTTGGAGTAAACATAAAACCATTTTTAGGATCTGTTTTTTCAAAATTATCAGATTTTATCCAAGGTTTAATATGAGAAGCTATTAATAACCTTTCGTCATTTACCATTGTTATTGGACAAAATGGACATTCCTCAAGCAACTTCTCTCTATACTTTCCTTGACCCACTCTAGATTTTATTATAGTTTCTTTTTCGGAAACAGTAATATTTTTATCTTCCTCTATTGTGTCTATTTCAATATTATTAAGTGCTTCTATATTATATTCTATAAATGGCCTAAAGTAATATAATATCTTGCCATTTTCATCTCTTAATTTTAATATTGCTAAATAAGAAATATTTGGAAGTGAGATTTCTCTTATTAAATCGTATGCTTTAGAAGATGAATTAATATATATTCTTGGCGGATTAACATCAACTCTATATATACTAAAATATAAATAATCATCTTCTAAATCTAAAACTTTTGTAAAGTGTTCTGCGTATATTTCAGGCATAGTATCCTTGTTTCTATATTTTTGATCAGGATGCATATACTCGTTTTCACAATCCATCAAATACTTTTGTAGGTCTTCTTTTTTCATAATACAATTAATTTCTGCAGTAAAATTATCAAAAAAATTTAATGTTGTATTATCAGTTGTTTGACCAACATAAAATTTTGCTTCTCCATGTCCTCTTCCAATTTTATTTGAATCTTTTACAAAGCAATCAGGAATTGTGATTGTTTCTTTTGCATCAATTACCTCATAATCTCTATTATTTAAATTAATCTTATTCATTGTTTTCCTCCTCAAACATAGACATATCTAATTGTTTTAATATTTCAATAAAATTATTAGATACAATGCTATTACCTGCTTGTTTATACATTTGAGTATCACTAACTACAATTTTAAATCGATCATCAAATCCCATTAATCTTAAACACTCTCTAGGTGTTAATTTTCTTATCTTATTGTCTTTAGATATATAATTATCTACGCCTGCTCTATGCATTTTACCCATAGTAGATAATAGTGGTCTTGCAACGTCTAAATCAATTTCAGGCTTAGAATAAAAATTTTTTGTTCCTGTCTTCAAAACATATTCAGTAACTTTATCAGATAGAAAATACTTTGAATCAACTTCTCTTGGACCTTCACAAATAAAATCACCATGCCAATTAAATTGTTGATTTGCTTTTTCACATAATGCTATATCTCCATTTATTTGTGTATATCTTTTTTGTAGATTTTTCTTATCTGTCACAAAAGCTATTCCTTTATCATTTAAATAATATTTCGAATCAGGGTTATCTTCCAATAAATCTTTCATTGTTATTTCTAGTGGTATATGTTTAGGAAATTTAAATTTAACTGAATGGTCTTTAAAACCTACAACAAATAATCTTTCTCTATTTTGAGGAATACCATAATTTCTAGAATTCATTATTTGCTTAGATATTTTATATCCTAATTTTTTAAATTCTTTTTCTATTATTTTCCAAGTTTTACCACCATCATGATTAAGTAAACCTTTAACATTTTCATAAATAAACATTTTAGGTTGAATCTCATCAACTAATCTGCAGAACTGGAAAATCAATAATCCCCTATCATCTTCAAGTCCCTTTCTTTTCCCAACCATTGAGAATGATTGGCAAGGACTTCCACCGACAAATAAATCTACTTTCCCTCTATAATCTGTTCCATCTAACAATTTAATATCTAGATGGAAATCGTCCTTATCTATATCATAATTTGCCATATAACTCTTTTTAACATAGTTTTGTTTTGAACTTTGTGACGCATATAACTCATCAACATATTTTTTCTTTTCAACTTTTATTTTCATCTTTTTAATTTTTGATAGTTCTTTTTTTTCATCATATTCAACAGGAATATCTCCATTGTCACATGCAAACACAATTTTATGAGGTATCTCTAAACGATCTAGAGCATGTTCTATAGACCCTATACCACTAAATACTGTTGCTACTCTTATCATTTTTTACCTCCTTTAACATCTATACTTATTATATCATCAAATAAAATATATAGCCAGACCTTGGCTTAAATTTGTCAGAAAAATTATTGATTTGTAACAAAAAGACGTATCTAAAACGTATCTAAATGCCTTTTTTGCGGTAAAATTACCTAAAAATCGTAAGTAGCAAAAAGCTTGCAAGCCCTTTATTTATAAGGCTTTGCGAGCTTATTTACCACAACATTGTTTATATTTTTTCCCTGAGCCACAAGGACATGGATCATTTCTACCAATTTTATTTTCTACCTTCTTAGGTGTCTTCTTAGTACCTTCACTACTATCATTAGTCTTTATGTTCTTATTCTCATGTCTCTCTAAATTTTGTCTAACTTCAGCCTTAAGTAAATATGTAGTAATCTCTCTATTAGTTTCCTTAAGCATATTATCAAACATTTGAAAGCCTTCTAAAGCATAAGCTTGAAGTGGATTAGTCTGAGCATATCCTCTTAAACCAATACCTTCCTTAAGTTGTTCCATATTATCAAGTTGGTTCATCCAATTTTTATCAAGCACTCTTAAAGTTATTGCTTTTTCAAAGTCATCTTGAATTTCTTTAGGTACATCCTTAAGTTTCTCATTGTAATCTTTTAGAACTATATCATAAATAGTATTTTGTACTTCATCTATACTCTTATTCTCTAAATCTTTTTCAACTAACTTTTCACTCTTTAACAAATTAGAATTAAATATCTCGCATATATTAACGATATCATTATGAGTTAACACGTCTTCTGGAACAAAATGATCATTAACTGTCTCTACAACATAATCTTTAAATATAGTTAGAACTCTATCTCTAATACTATCCTTATCTAATATTTCATTTCTTCTTTCATAAACAATTTCTCTTTGCTTACTAATAACATTATCATAGTCTAGTAATGCTTTTCTTCTATCATAGTTAAATCCTTCAACTCTCTTTTGACTACTCTCAATATTCTTACTCATCATTTTATGTGTAATAGGAGTATCTTCAGTAAATCCAAGACTTAACATTATGCCCTTAATCTTTTCACTACCAAACTTAACCATCAAATCATCTTCCATAGAAATATAAAATCTTGTAGTACCAGGGTCTCCTTGTCTACCTGCACGTCCACGAAGTTGGTTATCAATACGTCTACTCTCATGCCTTTCACTACCCAAAACAACAAGTCCTCCTAGCTCTTTAACACCTTCTCCAAGCTTAATATCAGTACCACGTCCAGCCATATTTGTAGCAATAGTAACAGCACCCTTTTGCCCTGCATTCTCAATAATATGAGCCTCTCTTTCATGATTCTTAGCATTCAAAAGCTCATGTTTAATTCCTCTTTTATTAAGTAAATCACTTAACCTTTCAGAACTTTCAATAGAAGCAGTACCAACAAGTATTGGTTGTCCAGTCTTATGAATTTCTTCAATAGTATTAGCAAGAGCATTAAATTTACCTCTCATGTTAACATAAACCAAGTCTTCCATATCAACTCTTTTAACTGGCACATTAGTTGGTATCTCTATAACATACATATTATATATATTTCTAAACTCTTCTTCTTCAGTCTTAGCAGTACCTGTCATACCACTTAACTTATTATACATTCTAAATAAATTTTGAAAAGTTATTGTAGCAAGTACCTTAGTTTCTTCATTTATCTTAACGCCTTCTTTAGCTTCAAGTGCTTGATGTAATCCATCACTATATTGTCTACCATGCATAAGTCTACCGGTAAATGAGTCAACTATAATAATTTGATCATTTTGAACAACATAATCAACATCTTTCTTAAACCCATAATTAGCAACAAGTGCTTTATCTAAATTGTGAACAAGTCCTGCATTACTAATATCATATAAGTTATCTACATTTAAAAGTTTTTCACACTTTTTAATGCCTTCTTCAGTTAAAGTAACACCCCTAGTTTTCTCATCTAAATTATAGTCTTCACTTCTTAAACTCTTAGCAGTCTTATCCGCTAACTTATAAAGGTCCGCACTTTTACTAACCCCACCACTTATAATTAATGGAGTTCTAGCTTCATCTATAAGTATTGAATCAACTTCATCAATAATTGCGAAATTAAGTTTTCTTTGAACTCTATCTTCTTTTCTTACAACCATATTATCTCTTAAATAATCAAACCCAAGTTCATTATTAGTGGTATATGTTATATCTTTAGAATAAGCTTCTCTCTTTTCTTCTCTAGACATATCTTTCTTGTTAACACCAACACTAATATCTAGGTAATTATACACTTGTCCCATCCAATTAGCGTCTCTTTCACTTAAGTACTCATTAACTGTAATAACGTGTACCCCATCCCCACTTAAAGCATTCAAGTATGCTGGCATTGTACTAGTTAAAGTCTTACCTTCACCAGTTTTCATTTCAGCAATATTACCATAATGTATACAAATACCACCAATTACTTGAACTTTATAAGGCTTTTCTCCAAGCACTCTATAAGCAGCTTCTCTAACAACTGCAAACGCTTCAACTAAAATATCATCTAGTGTCTCTCCTTCACTTAATCTACTTTTAAATTCACTAGTTTTAGCTTTTAATTCAAGTGGAGTTAACTTACTCATTTCACTATCTAATGCTAATACTTTATCTGCCAACTCCTCAAACCTTTTTAATTCTTTATATTCATGGTCAAACATTTTTTTAAATATGTTCATATTATCACCGTCCATCATCTATTTTACCAAATTTAACCTGATAATAAAAGTCTTTTCACAAAAATTACACAGAAAAAAAGAGTTATTAATTAGTTTCAATAACTCCATATGCTCCATCAAGTCTCTTATATAGAACATTTACTTTTTCTGTTTTAATATCTTTAAACACAAAGAATGTATGCCCTAGAAGTTCCATCTGCATAATTGCTTCTTCTTCATCCATCGGTTTTAAATAAACTTTCTTTCTTTTAACAACATCTTCTAAAACATCATCATCTATAATATCTTCATCATAAACAATTTCTACTCTTTCTTTACTCATAAGTTTACTCTTAAACTTTCTCATTTGTTGTTCTAATTTATCAACAGCTAAATCAATTGCCGCATACATATCACTATGTGATACTTCACTTCTTAAATCAAAATTTATACCATTTATAGTAATTTCTACTTTTTGTTCTCTACCTCTAACACTAAAAATCACTTTAACACTTACATCTTCAGGTTTATCAAAATACTTTTCCATTCTGTCAATTTTACTTATTGCATAATCCCTAATTGCATCAGTTACAGCTAATTTGTCACCTCTAATAAAATATTTCATCATTCATCATCTCCCTATTAATATTCTATCACAAAAGAAAGAAAAAAACTACACTCTGTAGTCATTCCCTAGATAATTTTACACTTCTTCAGTTTCTGTATAAAATCTATTTACTAGCCTAAACGTCATCGTCGATTATTTTCCTTTCTTTAATGCCACCTAATATTTTAAACCCTTGTTAGTTCAACTTCTTTAACTTGAACTGCTTGTTTTCCTTTTGATGTATCAATTAACGTAAATTCTACTACATCGCCTTCTTTTAATGACTTATACCCATCTTGTTCAATAGCCGAATAATGCACAAATACATCTTCTCCAACACCAGCACCTGAGTCAATAAATCCATAACCTTTTTGATTATTGAACCACTTGACTATACCTTTTCTAGTATTCATAACTCTTAACACCTCTCTTCCTCTAAATTTTCACGTCACAACATGTCTTTTAACTTGCTGTAGTTACATCATACCACATTTCAATTTAGAAAACAGCATTTTTGCGTAAAATGTCCAAAATCGTGCTTCAACTGTATTTTGACGTGAACAAATATATCGTTTTTTATATAAAAAATTAAAGAAATGAAAGAATACTATCAAAAACTAAAATATTACAAAAAAAGATTTATAATGTTCTCGGAAGTGATAAATATGAAAGGCCTTATAATCAATTCCTTAATGAATAACATAAAACGGTATAACAGCTATGACAAGGAACAATTGGAAATAATAAGATACGGATTAGCTAGCCTATACTTAAACATTACTAAGACACTTGTTATATTTGGAATATCATATTTGTTAGGAAATTTGAAAACACTTCTAATATTAATGGGACTTTATACTATATTAAGACTAACTGTATATGGAGTTCATGCTAAAAGAAGTATAGACTGTTGGATAAGTAGCAGTATTATATTCTTACTAGTTCCATACCTTTGTGAAACCTTGTATATAGATATCAAAGTTAAAATAGCATTAGCAATTACCTCAATAATACTATTTGCCTTCTTTGCCCCTGCAGACACAAAGAAACGACCATTAATAAATAAAAAAAGAAGAACCATTTTTAAAACAATTAGCTTGATAAACGGAACCATATATACAATGATGTTCTTCATTGTAAGAAACAATACTTTATCAAACTGTATACTATTTTCACTACTTATCGCGGTATTTGTTATCTTACCCATAACTTACAAAATATTTGGAGTAAGTTATAATAATTATAAATATTATAAGAAGGGAGAATGATAATATGAAATTATTTGCAAATTTATTAGGTATGTTAGGTGGGCTTATTGGTAAAACTACTTCAGGAGCTTGCATATGGAGCTTCTTTGACGAAGAAGAAATGCCAGAAAGTCTAATTAAGTAATTTTAATCGAAATCGTTTTAAAACTCTAGATATTATTCTAGAGTTTTATTTTTAATATAGAAATAAATAATTTATCTTTATCATTAATACTTTGTTCAAATTCTAATTCTTCAGTTTCATCAATTATTCTATTTAAAATAGTAAGTCCATGGCCATGATTTTTACCTTTAGTAGTATAACCCTTCTTCTTAATTCCATCTTTATCTACTATTCCAGAATAACTGTTATCAATTTCAACACATAAATCTTCATTTTCAGTATAAACAGAAACAACGAGCTTCTTTTTATCACTATCCACACACGCATCAATTGCATTATCCATAAGTATTCCTAAAATTTTACAAACTTTGTAATATAAATCTTTATCCATTGCTTCAAATTTAGCATAATCTACACCATTAACTACTGTATCAAAATTAATTTCATTCTCGTTAATAAAAGCAATTTTATAATAAATCATACCTTTAACACCTGTAGGTAATTTTGCTAAGCTTGTATATTTTTTAAATTTCTTAGTATCATATTGTCTTATAATACCATCTAAAGTTCTAGTAAACTCACTAGAATTTTTATCAGCAATACTTCTTAAAATTAGCAAATCATTTAACATCTCATGTCTATTCTCACTTGTTTGATTTAAAACATTTTCATATTCGTGCATTAATACTTGCAACTGTTGTTTTTCATTTTCCACTTCTTTATTATTGAAATATTGATATACCATCACAGAAACCATTAAACATAAAAATATAACAATGGTAATTAAAGATACAAAACTAACAAATGAAGCATGTAATCTATATTCAAAACCCATACACCATAAAGTAATAAGTAACAATATAGCAAATATTGTTAAAATCTTAGCTTCTTTCTTCATAATCATTGATAAAAATTTATTAAGTAAATTAACAAAGTAATTGATTTTAAATAAGCCAAACATTAGAATAGAATTCAATAGTGTGCCTAATGCCTTTAACAAATTAATAACATCCGGATTAGTTGGTACAGTCAAATTCATAAGAATTAAAGAGGCAATTATATCAGTTATAAACATCAAGATATATATTAATATAGTTTTAAACAATGTAAAATATAAATACTTTTCTTCGTAATTATAATAGTACAACATACACATTAATAAATATATTAATACAAATTTCACACTAGTTGTAACACACATATTCACAATAAAAACTAAAATAGAAATAATAAGCACTGAGAAAAAATATTTTAATTTACTAGTTTTTCTTTCAACACCAGTCTTAGAATAACACCAAAACAATACATAAGAATTCAACAATATTGACAAATAACAGGCCACATACCCTACAAAATTCATTTCTCCCTCAACTCCATTATCTCATTTAACTCCTTTTTATGCGTTCTAGATATCAAAGGTTCTCTACTACCATTATCAAATATAACGTAATAATCATCCCAGTCATAATCTTCCACTCTGTCAGTATTCAGAATATAAGACTTATGACTATATCTAAACTCAAAAGGCAGTAAACCATAAACTTTATGTAACGGTAAGTTAATTGGGATTATGTTTTTATCAGTTACAACCACACTCTTTCTATCAACTGTATCTCTATAAATATATAGAATATCATTACAATTAATACAATAAGTTTTACCAGCTCTGTTAATTTTCAACGTATCATTAATTTGTAATTGCTGGAAACAAATCTTGAATATTTGTCTCAACTCTAGTTCAGGATTGAATTGTTTATCAACAAAATCTAATATTTGTAGTCTTGATTTAAACACGTCCAGCGCCTCTTTCCCATTGACGCTTAGGAATATTATAGGACTAGTCCAGTCATATTGACGAATTATTCTAGCAGCATCTACTCCATTAGTAAGTGAGTCAACTCCTAAATCATAATCTAAAATATATATATTCTTAAATACATTTCTCTTAACAAAACCAGTAAACTTAGGACTAATCTTTGAAAATCCATAAATTTCATACTCAAATGTCTTACCAACCATATACTTTTTAATATACTTCTTAGTAATTCTTAAATGCCTCTTATTATCTTCCATAATAACAAAATTTATCATTTTCTCATCTCTCCCCACCAAATATATTTTTACATCACATATATACATCATACCACATTTTTTAAAATAATAAAGTCTTTTTTAAAAATTTCTCCAAAAAACTTCTTTTTTCAACAAAAAAAATCAACTTTTTTAATAAAGTTGATTATAACTCATCAATATTCAATGAATAAAAATTTTCAGGGTCTACTAGTTCACCCTTATAACTTACTTCAAAATGAAGTGAAGTTGTGTAATTAGAATTTACTAACGATTTACCACTCGTTCCTACTACTGTTCCTTGTGTTACATTGTCACCAACTTTTAAAGCGACATTATCAATTCCTTGGTATGTTGTAATAATTCCTTTATCATGTTCTATCTTAACGATATTTCCTAAAGTCTCATCTACATCAACGCTTACCACTTTACCCGCTAAAACACTTACGACATCAAATGCTTTCTCACTTACATAATCCACTCCTGAGTTTTGCATATAAGTATTTTCATAGAATATTATTGACTTTTCCTGACTTGCCTGTTCTCCTTCAAAATCATAAAAATATCTTCCAATGCTTACATCTTCTCCCCTATAAGGTTTAATAATAGAATTTACTTGAGGTTTCACTTCTCCACCTTGAACAGGTTTTACTTTACCATCAATAATACCATTAATTGAATAATCAAACCTCTCTCTTTCCGTTAAATACTTGTTTATGCTAAATATAGTAAGAAAAACACATCCAACAACAGATAACACTGCAACTAAATAAACAGTAGGTACAAATAATTTTTTAACACTTTTCATTGTTCACTCTCCCATTAGTTAATGTGAACAATTATTATTTATTTATACATAATTTCAGTACCTTTATAATAATATTTTAAAATTTCTTTATAATTATAACCCAACTTTGCCATTTCATTAGCGCCATACTGACTCATTCCTACACCATGTCCATACCCTCTTGTAACAAAACTGACCGTATCATTTTCAATATTTACATCAAAGTCTGTACTTCTAAGTCCAAAAAGTTTTCTAAACTCTACTCCTGTATAACACTTTAAATTAACACAAATCTTTAAAATACGATTACTTTGATTTCTAATAATATTGTTAATAACTATAGACTCTTCTTCTAAGCCAAGCACACTTTTAAATCTACTTAAATCAACTGAGTACTCTTTAAAATTATTGTTAATATCTTTATCATAACTAGAAGAAACACTTACTAAATAAGGCTTTGAAATATTAAAAACGTTGCTCGCATCTTCTGTATATCCATTACTCATACTAAAATAAAAAGCCTCAATTACTTCATCATTATAAACAATAACTTCATTCTTAGTCTCCCTGACTACTTTTTTTATCTTGCTTAAATACTCTTCATACTTATTACCCCACTTAGTTTTAAGTTCTTCTTTAGTTATATAACATTGTCCACTACTAGTAGGAATATAATTTTCATTATTAGTATAGTTATACAAGTAAAAAGTTCTTGCTGCAACAACTCCGGACTTCAAAGCATCTTCCATAAAAAGTGCTGGCATTTCGCATGCAAGGACACCTTCTAAAAACTCACTTAAAGGCATATCTTTTTCATTAAAACTACTCATATTAACCATTAAACTATCCACATTACTCATTTTTTCTTCTTGATTAATTACTACTTCATTTTCTTTCTTATTTGAATAACCAAAATATAGAGTTATCAACATAATTATTACTAAAATATACTTTTTCATACAATATCTTATGCTATAAAAAAAATAATATTCATAAAAAATACTATTTCTTAAATTTAAATCTATTTAACACTTTTGCAACTACAAATATAATTTTATCAGCATTTTCTATTGCATATCTTTTACCAATTGCTTTTCCACCAACCGTTATTGATGAAATAAAAGAACTTACTAAAAGAGTTACAAGCACTAACGAAATATTAAATTTATTAGCAATTATAATTCCAAGCATAGCAGCAATTGAACCACTCACAATACCGCATATATCACCTATTACATCATTACAAATACTTGCAATAGTACTAGAATTCTTTATTAAATAAACTCCTTCCTTGCTACCTCTAATCTTTTTAGAACTCTTAGCATGAAAAACAGCCTCTTTAGCAGATAACACCGCAGTACCAATAATATCAAATAATATACCTACTAAAACAAACAGTAAACATAAAACAGATAAAACTATTATATTATTAAATTACCGCATAATCCAACTGCAGATATATTAGTTTCACCTAATT